>OLOU01000100.1_pt1 | contig 79502 bp, 62 predicted proteins | sample 1672101 | NCBI WGS metagenome assembly OLOU01 (sample SAMEA3136645, study PRJEB25190) | human gut metagenome | biome: human gut; feature: human-associated habitat; material: faeces | place: Austria | collected 2013
CTCAATGTTGTGCTATAGTTCTATTTAAAGTCCAGTGAGAGGGGTGCAGTACATTGCCCAGATAGTTTTTAGCTTGGAAATATAAATTACTTAGTCAAAGCTTTTTCGATTCTAGCACCGACGATATCGTCATAATGCTCGATTCCAGAGTAGACACCCTTCTTTACAAGCTCGTTGTAAGAAACAGGTCTAACTTTGGCTATATGTTTCATATCTTCTTTGTCGAAAGCAATTTTAGTTCCGTTCTTATCGTTGTAAAGATTCTTGTGAGTGTTCTTCCAAGCGATTGCACTCTTGATCATGGTCTCCAAGTCATACTTAGGAGTCCAACCTAATATTTTCTTTGCTCTTTCATTAGATGCGACAATAGCGGCAGGGTCTCCGGCTCTTCTAGGACCAAACTTCCACTTTACACCCTCAGACAAGTGCTCTTCTTTTAAGACCTTATCGACAGTAGTAAGAATTTCCTTGTTGGTGAATCCATTTTGAGAACCTAAGTTGATAGTTGCGGATTCTCCCTCTTTGAGCAAATGCTCCATTCCAAGGACGTGAGCCTCAGCTAAGTCGACTACATGGATGTAGTCTCTTAAGCATGTACCATCACGTGTTTCATAGTCATTACCGAAAATTTGCATCTCTTTTCCAGATAATCCAGCATTGATTATGACAGGAATTAAATGGGATTCAACAGGATGTGCTTCACCTATTTTGCTATCGAGTGATGCACCTGCAACGTTGAAATAACGGAAGATGACATGTTTGATGCCATATGCTCTTTCTGCAAAGGCAATCAAATGCTCAGCAGCAAGCTTTGAGAATCCATAAGGAGACTCAGGATGCAAAGGAGCATCCTCGCTTATCACTGTTGTTTTAGCAGTTCCGTATACAGCAGCTGTTGAAGAGAAGACGAAGTTTTTAACTCCATATGCATGCATACAACGAATAACGGAAACGACAGCTTGAATGTTATCATCAAAATAGGCAGTAGGATCTCCAACGGATTCAGGAACGATAATTTTTCCTGCAAAGTGCATTACACCATCTATTGTGTTGTTTTTGAATACTCCTGCTAAGAAGTTCAAATCACGAACATCACCCAAATAGAGTTTTGCACGTGGATCTACAGCCTTTACATGTCCGGTCGATAAGTTATCGACTACGATGACGTCAAAGTCGTGATCCAAAAGCTGACGAACAGCATGGGAGCCGATATAACCAGCTCCACCAGTTACCAAAACAGTCTTCTTCATGTTTAAAGATTTCCTCCACGTTAAGCAAAGATATTTTATTACTTTATTTTCATAGAGGGCATACATTTTTATCATTTCTTATTTTATTGGCGTATTATTTATATTTCTTTTCTAAATACCTTAATTTATTAGAGCTTTACTAAACAATTTAATTGCCTTTAAGGCTTCTTAATTTCTTTAATTTTATTGATCCTTCAATAATCATAATCAATCCTAAAATAAAAGGCCTAAAAAAACAATGGTCACTATCCAGGTCGATATCGATATCAATATCGGCGGATGTTTAAGCCATTGTTTCCATTTATCTTTCATCTTATGAAACTCTTATGATCACTAAGCAAAGTAGAGTGGGATCTTGTATAACTTGAATATTGTTATCTATTTGAATCGAATTGTCTTTAGTTGAAGCTCTTCTAAATTTGCTATAACCCAAATTTCTATAGAAATAATTATCTACTACCGGTTTGTATGGAATTGTATAAGGATCTTTGTAAGCACAAAGGACATAATCTCCATTCATTGAAGGGTGAGCGCTAAAATCGAATGAATCATCATTGAATGTCAAATCGTTTTGATATATAGCCTGGGATGTTGGATTAATCAATAAAAATGAATAAGAAGATATATTATTTGAAATTACCAACTTTCCTTTGATTAATGTAATCGATAAATTTGTTGAATCTCCTATCACATATGGGTCATCAAAATCTACCCAAGTTTTATCTTCGCCTGAACTAGATCTGTTTATTGAATTTCTCAGTTGTTTATAATTCATTCCATCCACTAAAGTGCCAGGAATTAAATTTGCTTCATTATTAATATTTGTGATTGAATCATAAATAATCATTGTTAATGAAGATATGATCAATGCGAGAAGAACACCAAATTTAATCCAATAAATCTTTTTTCTTCTAATTTCTTTTTTATCTTTTATTCCAAAGTATTTTTCTTCTATGGCAAAATAAGGGTTGATTTCTTTCTCAACCTTTGTTCCTTCAGCTTGATCAATTGTTGAAGTTGATAGAGTTTCTTCTGCCATAGATTTTGATTATTAGAATTGCATTTCCTTGTAAGTACGAGGATAAGGCTGGACATCACGAATGTTTTGAATTCCGGTAAGGAACATTAAAAGTCTATCGAATCCAAGACCGAATCCGGAGTGGACGCATCCACCATATCTTCTAAGATCCAAGTACCATTGATATCCTTCGATGTTCATATTGAGTTCTTTCATTCTTTGAAGAAGTTTGTCATAGTCTTCTTCACGTTGGGATCCACCGCAAAGTTCACCGACTTCAGGAAGCAATAAGTCGACAGCAGCAACAGTCTTTCCATCAGGATTTTGCTTCATGTAGAAAGCCTTGATATCTTTAGGATAATCTGTTAAGAAGATAGGTCCTTTGAAGTGCTCTTCAGTGAGATATCTTTCATGTTCACTCATCAAATCAATTCCCCAGTGAATATCAGGATATTGGAATTTATGTCCGTTCTTTTGTGCTTCCTGAAGAATCTTAATTCCTTCAGTGTAGTTGACACGAGTGAAAGGCTTGGTCAAGAAATCATTTAATCTAGTGGAGAGATTCTTGTCGACCCAGGTCTCAAAGAATTTGATATCTTGCGAGCAACGCTCCATAACTCTCTTCACTACAAATTTCAAGAAATCTTCCATTAAATCCATATCATCATTGATATCGGCAAATGCTATTTCAGGTTCAATCATCCAGAATTCTGCTGCATGTCTTTGAGTATTGGATTTTTCAGCACGGAATGTAGGTCCAAAGGTGTAGACCTTTTCATAAGCCATAGCAAATGGTTCTACGTGTAATTGTCCGGACACTGTCAATGAAGCAGGCTTTCCGAAGAAATCATCAGGTTCTTTTAGATTTGTTACTACTCTAAAAGTTTGACCGGCTCCTTCACAATCGTCTCCGGTGAAGATAGGAGTGTGGATGTAATAGAATCCATGATTATGGAAATACTCATGAATAGCGTAAGAAGCCTCACTTCTAATTCTAAATACAGCATTGAATGTGTTTGTACGCATTCTGAGTTGAGGCATAGTTCTTAAGTATTCATAAGAAGTCTTCTTCTTTTGAAGAGGATAGGAATCGTCGACTAATCCTGCCACTTTGAATTCAGTCAAATGCAATTCAAAAGGTTGCTTCATCTCAGGTGTGAGATGGAAAGTTCCTGTAACGATAACAGCTTCACCTAACTTAGCTTTTCCGGCTTCTAAATCAGTAGCAGGATTATATACGACTTGAATTGGATTGAAGCAAGAGCCGTCATTGACCCCTAAGAATCCAATTTCTTTATTCCCACGATTTGAACGAACACTTCCTTGAATGGTAAGAGTATCTCCTTCTTTTATAGAAGGTTCTTTTTCATTTAATGAATCATAAAGTTCTTTAATATATTTGACCATAAAAATAAGTCCTTTTCACAAATAAATATTATATATGAAAAATACTCATATGTGTTAGGTGGTTTATGCGAGTGTTGCTTTAGCACTTTTTTAGCACGTGTTTTTTTATATATAAATACATAATAAAAAGGAGGACGACATTATGGCTACTCAATACGATATAGTTAAGGCTTATGCTGACTTGTATTATGAAAATGCAAGTGTGAAAAAGGATATAATTGTTTTAGGATTTCAATTTGGGCCTGTAAATATTAGATTTGCATTTAAATTTGATGAAAGAGGTGATATTAAAAATCCAGGCTGTTTGTTGATGAATGATGTGTATTTACTTCGTCCTGATGTGAATGCTTCTCAAAAAGAAGATTTTCTTAATTCTTTTGGAGAAGATTGTTATTTTGATGAAGATGATAAAATTAAATTTTTTAAGTTTTCTTTTGAATTTACACCTCATGACTATGCCACTGCAAAAATACATATGCATGGATGCTCGGCATTGGAAGGAGCTTATATCGTATTGAAGAGAATTCAATACTACATCGGTGGTAGTGGATATGATATTTCATTGACTGAAGACAAAATGGAAAATGCTAAAGCGAAAGCTGAAGCAAATAATCCAAAAAATAGCTTAGCTACTTATATTCCTCATAAGCCGATGGCTTATTATCGAAAAGTCAGTTTAAAAAATAGTGATGCTTTTCAAGTACACGCTGGATGTATATCTCTAGTTTTTCATAAAGGAAATTTAATTGGAATGGATCTAGCACCTTCTAGTGACTGCAGATTATCCTTGAAAAACAAAGAGTTTAAGACCCCATTTATGGGTAATTTCATAGCACAAGAGTATGAAATAGTTGAAATGTTAGCTATGTTTGATTGTACGTTAAGTCCTAAATTGATTGGAGATGTATTCGATGCTTGCTCTGGAGTTGAGATGAAAGTAAATTGTACAAATCCAGTGAAGGCACTTAACTTCTTGCGCAATCTTGAAAAAGATTTGAAATACAATTCACTTGATAAGCCTTTGATGTACGTGGATGAATTTTTCAATACATGTTATAAGTTTTATAACACCCAAGGCCTCTTTACTGTGCCTTTGAAAAAAGTAGTCAATTCTGAAACATTTGATGAATTTGAAAATAATGTAAATCAGCTTATTAAAGTCTATATGAAGGGGTTTGTAGATGATTTAGGTTATACATTTAAATATAAATTGAAGAAATAAAGAAGTTATGAAAAAACAATGTTAGTGACGATCATTCAATTTTAAAAGCGATGGTTTATTTTTCAGAAATTGATAAAATGAAATTTAATATTTTATCGTTTGTTTTAATTGCTGAATTGGAATTTATATAAGTGACATTATAAACATGTCCTTTTGGATCGATGTCATTGTTTATGACTTCGATATTAGGATAGTATCTTTTAACTTCTTTAAGAACATCGATGTTTATTTCACCCATTACATCATCACCGGTAGAAGTTATGAATAGCATTGGTGGAAGATAAACATTATCCATTAAAACTTTAGTATTTTTAGTGTTTACATATATTGGATTTTTCTTATATTTTTTTCCAAACATAGCTCTGAACAACAAAGGATACCAGAAATGTGTTTGACCCATGATGTCAAAATCAAAGGCTGGATGATTTAAGATTAGTCCTTTGAAATCTATGTTTAGATTTAAGCCTAGAATCGGATTGATCAGCTTTCTATCCAATAAAGAAGCTAGTGACAAAGCAAAGTATCCGCCAGCTGAATCACCTGTAAGAAAAATGTTGTTTAAATTGTATTTTCTCTCTTTAGCAACTTTTATAAATTCATTGATGGAGTTTATTATATCTTCTAATTGATTATTTACTTGAACCCCTTCTACAAGCCTATAACTCATTCCCATCACTATAAGATTACTATGAGCCATAGTCATACAAAAAGGTCTGTTTAGCTCTTTATCGCCATAAGCCCAAGCTCCACCATGAATATCAATCAATATAGGTAGTTTAGTCAAATCTTTATCTTTTGGCCAATAAATAGAAAAAGTATGGTAAGGGTCGTCATCATCACCATACTTGAAGTCTTCAAAAGAAACATCGTCAGGCAAGACTAATGTCTTCATTCTTTTCTGATCTTCCACTTCGACATTCTTCCATACTTTGTGGAAAATCTTAAGGAAGACTTTATAGATCAATCCCATGATTAGTTAAGCTTGTAGGTTCCTTTGAATTCACCGCTGAATGGGAATCCATCCAAATTCATACAAGGGTCTGTAGGAAGTGACAGGTCACTTCCGTATCCGGCATCTATGATGTGATCAGCTGCTTTAGCAATCATGGATGCATTATCAGTAGTGCACCACATAGGAGGAATCAACACTTCGTATTCATCCTTGTGTTTCAACACTTCACTTCTAAGATATGAATTAGCAGAAACACCTCCGCCGATTATGACCATTTTTGCGTGGAAATCTTCAGCTGCTTTAAAGGCTTTTCTAACGAATTGATTAACGAAAGCAACTTCTACAGATTTAGCGTATTCAATAACTCTTTCATCGGATAATTTTCCACCGTTTTGAGCTTTCTCTTGCTCAACTTTTCTTATGATTGCTGACTTCAATCCAGAATAAGATAAGTTATATCCAGGAACACGTGGGAAAGGAAGTTTGAAAGGTTTTACTTCAGGATGAGCTTTGCATAGCTTATCTATTGCGACTCCACCTGGATAGGGAAGACCGATTTCACGAGCTACTTTGTCGAAAGCTTCTCCGATGGCATCATCTAAAGTTTGACCGACGATTTCAAAATCTAGATGATCTTTCATCAAGATGATCTCTGAGTTTCCACCACTTGCTAAGCATGCAATCATAGGAAAATGAAAATCACCGGCATATTCGTTAGCATATAGATGTCCGGCTAAGTGATGGACCCCGATCAAAGGGATTCCAAGATAAGCGGCGACAGTCTTAGCTGCTATCACACCGACTTGTAATGCACCGGGGAGACCAGGTCCAGCTGTAACTGCCACATGAGTCAATTCTTCAGGTTTAATACCGGCTTTATCTAAAGCCATGAAGATAACTGATGCAACATTTTGAAGATGAAGACGGCTAGCTAATTCCGGATATACACCCCCAAACTTTTGATGCTCTTTAATTTGTGTGGAGATGATATTGGATTTCATCTCTCCATCTTTTAATACAGCGGCAGCTGTTTCATCGCAGCTACTTTCCAAAGCTAGAATACATCTATTTTTACCATCACTCATTTTTGCTTCCTCCATTCCATACACAAGGCATCTATACCATTGTAGTATCCTTTTCTAATTCTGTATGTTTTGAATCCTCTATTTATATATAGATTTTTAGCTCTTTCGTTTTTGGCGTTTACTTCTAATAAGATTCTATTTACATTCATCTCTTCTAATGCTTTGATGATCTCTTCCATCAAAAGTCTTCCATAGCCGTTTCCTTCATATTTTATCGATACGGCAACGGAATCTATTTCTGCCTCATCTAGTTCTAATGTCGCTAGGACATAACCTATTGTTATCCCCTGGATTGATCCTACTAAGACTAGATGATTTTTTTCATCTAAAGCATCTATAAGGACTTGTTTATCCAAGGAATGACTAAGATTTCTTTCTTTTGCAATTCTTAGAACATCATCGATTGTTTCTTTAGAAAGTCGATTGACTATCATCATATCTTTTCAGTGTAGAGAGGAACAAGATTTTGAACATCATCGGGTGTGTATTTCTTATATGCTTCTCTAACTTGTAAAGACTCAGCTAAAGATAAGGATATAGATTCATGTCCTTGAGCAATCGTTTTAGCTCCTTCATCTATTGAAGCATAGATAATTGTCTCATTGCTGAATCCATTTATATCTTCTAGTTTATCGGCGTGACCATCACTGATCTTCTGACCATCCTTATAAAGAGCATAAAATAAAGTGTTATGTCTATCGGATAAAATAGCTAATCCATTTTTCAATTTGGATGCTCTGAATAAGACTTCTAATGTAGGAGCACCATATAAATCGGCCTCATGTTTTAATGCAAAGAAAACTCTAGCCTGTGTCAAAGCCATTCTTATTCCGATTGTAGATCCAGGCCCAGTAGTAGCATAAATCTCATCTAAATCTTTATATTTGATTCCAGCTTTTTCACATAAAGACATAATCAAAGGAAACATTTGTTCCAATGTTTCCTTTGGCTGGTCATCAAATCCTTCAAAGGTTTGACCTTTACTCGATATGACTACGGTCAAGCTTTTCATAGATGCATCTATGAAAAGACGATTCTTATTTAGTTCTTCCATGGCTAATTACTGCCTCCCTTGTACCATCTTTATTCATGGTCAATTCGACTGTGATGAAGTCTTTAACATTCTCGAATTCATCAACTATATACTCAGGCCATTCAATGTAACACACACCACTAGGATCGTTCAACAATTCTGTAAGACCTATATCTCGATTTTCATCTTTGTTTTCAAGTCTATATGCATCGACATGGTAGAAAGTTAAAGATGTTCCTCTATAAACTTTTATCATGTTGAATGTAGGAGAGTTTACAACCCTGTCAATTCCTAGACCTTTAGCTAATCCTTGAGCAAAGCAAGTCTTACCAACACCCATAGGTGCATAGGCTAAGATGACTTCTCCACCAGCTAAAGACTTGGCTAATCTTTCTCCAAGTTTTCTTGTGTCATTGGCAGTCTTCAAAACAAACTTTCCATAAGGTGATTTGATTTTTGCCATAATAAACCTTCTTTTTATTTCTCTATTTCTTCAGACTTTTCTTCTCTTATTTCATCGGCCAAATTTTTAAATACAGTCAAAGCCAATTCTACATCGTGAGGATATTGCTCGACATTGTTTTCTTGAACTTTATCATACATAGGGAGCTCCATGATAGCAGAACTATAGTTGAGCATGAATGCAGCTTCGCTCTTATTGAATGTGAAGAACCAGTCTTGCAAGACACTATTGGGTGTCATTTTTTGCATAGCTTCGATTATTGCAGGCTTTAATGTCTCGCGTACAAACTTCTCATCGCTAGCCCAAATCACATAGTCATTATTTAATAATTCACCAGCTAAGTTATCGAATCTAGTCAATCCGTGAACATTTGTAGGAAGATAAGTATCTTTAACTTTTCTTACGACAATTAAGTAATCGTTAGGATTCTTAGCATTGATTTCATAGCTGAGGAATTTACCATATCCACCTACATATGGACTTCTACCATTGTTAGCTTTCTTTTTCTTATCTTTCTTATCTTCCTCGGCAACCGGTTGTTCTTCGTTAACTTCTTCTGCTTTGTTAGGATCTTCGATAACTTTCTCTAATGCAATTCTATTTACAAATTCATTGTATACAGGAACTGAAATTGAAACTTCTGTATCGCAGAGTGCTTTTCCGTAGTAATCCATTACGACATGTGAACGAGATTCAATCGAATCGATAGTTGCAAAGTAGTGGGTGTTGATGATGGACCAATCATCAACTTTTCCATCGATGGAATAAGTGACATTGTCCACACCGGGTTTTCCAACATATGCATCCGAGATAAATGAATCAGTCCATATATCGAGATAGTTGCCAATCTCTTTGTAGCTTTTTTTCTTTCCGACATTAGAAAGAATTAAGAAGCAAACTAACGCGACAATAGCCAATCCGAAGAAAGGCCACATCAAGCAGTTGTAAAGAGTCTTGTTTTCAGTTCGACTCAAAGTGAAGTATACGACTGCTGTAGCGACGATGAAGAAGGCAAATATTCCAACTGATATATTTGCTCCTAATCTATTAGAACGATAGTTTTTTACGAAGTTCTTTCTAGCATTTTCGATAGCGTCTGCTAACTTTAAATTGACTCCATCAACTTTTCCAGAAGCATTTTTGTAGACGAAGTTCTTTTGAACATCAGCTTCTTTTTTTGTGTAGACACCTTCCTCAGTTTCTAAAGTCTCGACTCCATTTTCATCTTTCTTAGTCTCTTCGACTTTAGCCTCGACAGGTTTGCTTTCTTTGCTTTCTTCTGCAGTAGTTTCTTCTTTATTTTCTACTTCTTTGTTCTCTGTGTTTAACTTTTCAGGGTCTAGCTCGGCCATGTTTAATCCTCCTTAGTTAAATATAGACATAAAATTATATATTACATCTTAATAAATAGACACGGCTGTAATTGGGTTTAAGTTAAATGTTTGAAATGGAAAACAAAAACAGGATGGAAATCCCATCCTGTTTCAGTCGATTCAATTGAATTTATAATGATAGTTTTAGTGGAGATTTATCTATGGCGTTCCATATAGGTTTAATCAACAAGCCGCCGACTATTAAATCTAAGACTAATGATATTCCAGTATATCCGGCGTTGTAAGTTAAAGAGTAAATCCAAGTAGCGGGGCTATTCCAATCGGCTATGGTAGCAAAAGCGAATACACCAGAGAAGAATGAAGAGAGAAAACGAAGCAACATAGTAAAAGTCATAGCCGCGAAGAATGGCCACCATTTATGTTTTAAGAATGGCTTTCTGAAGAATCCAGCGACAAATGCAAATCCAAATCCCAAGATATAATCCAAAAGTATAGAAATCCAAATAGCATTTACTGAATAGACATATCCATTATCCATCAACATATCTATTCCAGCATATACGACACCACCTAGCAATCCGTATTGCCAACCACATATCAATCCTATGAAGACTAAAGGAAGCGAGGATAAGGATACTGATCCTCCATTTGTCCAAGGATCAAATATACCTATGGCGGAGCCTATTCCCCCTAGTACAAATGCGAAGGCGGTGAGCATTGCAGTTAGTGCCAACTTATAAATTAAATTAGACTTGCTAATTCTATCTTTACCCGAATAAGACTTTTTTTCGATTTTAATATTTTGTTCGTTCATTTCAGTAAATCTCTCAGTCGATATAAGATTATAAGACGAAGTATAAAAGAATGCCAATGAAATGCAATAAAGTTCCTACAACATATAAGGAATGAGCTATAGTGTGCATATATCTGACTTTATGACCCATTCCATGGAATATAGCTCCAAATGTATAGGCGATTCCACCAAATAATATGATTAGGAATCCGGTCATTCCAATCTCAGTTATTATGACTGGAGTAAAAGCGATGATCATCCATCCTAAGATGATGTATCCTGCCATGGATATGCCGACTACGACTTTGTTGTTCAGCCAAAGACAATTGAAGACGGTCAACAAGATTCCTAATCCCCACTCGACTGCTAATACGACATAAACCCAAGTCATGCCCATTCCATAAGCACCTGGAAGTCCCAGGACTGTGATAGGAGTATAAGAAGCTGCTATTAAGAAATAGATAGTACAATGGTCTATGACTCTCAATACTTTCTTTCCTCCATTGACCCAAAGAAAGTGGTAGATAGCAGATATTGCGTATAAGAAGATAGCTCCTAGTGCGAATATGAACATTGTTGCGATGGCGGCAGGATGGCTGAAAGCATAAATTTCGCCGACACCGAAGTATGGTTTTGTCGTTACTACTGAATAGTAGATTCCAACTATCAGCATTATTATTCCTAAAGCTCCACCAATGATATGCGAGATGGCAGAGGATAAATCTTCACCTCTAGTATATTGAGGTAAGAAGCAACGGATGGAGATAGTCTCTAAATCGTTATAGGATAAATTGTCAGGCAAAGTCTGACCTGTAGCTTTAGCGTAACACTCAGCTTGCTTTTTCATATTGTCATATTTCATCTTGTTGAGAGTTGCGTTTTCTATATCTCTCATATGGTGTTTATCTTTTTTACTCAATCCGGGAAGACTTCTTTCTTTTCTACATTTCTTCCTATAGTCATTTCTTTCTTTTCTTCCTTGTCTATCGATTTCTGTGATTTCGTCTTGAGTAGGAATAGGTCCTCTAGCTACAATCTTTTTCTTCGATACAGGTCTATCGCCTTCCAAAGGAATACGACCATCGTTTGCTCTCAACTGCAAATCTTTATCTTTTCTATTAAATATATTTTTATCCATAAAAAAACTCCAGGCATAATTTTACAACACTCTTTTTATATAAGTTTATAAAAATAATAAGCCTTGAGTTTTTTTGCGTAGTTTTATTCTTAAATAGTTTGTTTTACTATTTCAATCCCCACCATCTGACATAATCGACTTCCATAGAAGCGGGTAAATCAGAATCGTTTGGATTGATATAGTTATCAAACATACCACCCACAGCTAAATTTAATAGAATATGGAAGTTTTTATCGAATGGTTGTCCGCTATTTCCTTCTACACCTGAATATTGATTGCATTTAGAACCGAAGAAGCAAATATCATCGACATAAAAGAATAAGGAATCTGATTCCCATTCCACGGAGTAGGTGTGCCAGTCTTTCATATTGCTTGATAAAGTTTGATTTAAATCACAAGTTCCAGTGTTGTATTTATGTTGGTTGTTATTGTCGGCGAAGTGAATAGCTGCCGATGTTTCATTTGGAAGTCTTCCTTTAGCTTCCATGATATCTATTTCTCCACTATTTGGCCAGTTTCCATAAGTAGAAGTGTCAGGAAGCATCCAAAATGCAGGCCATAAGCCCTGATAAGGAGGTAGTTTGATCTTAGCTTCTATTCTCCCATAGGTAAAAGCTACTTTATTAGCAGTTCTTATTCTTGCTGAAGTATAGGCTTTTCCACCTTTGTTCTCTCTTCTTGCTGTTATTTTTAATGCTCCATTATTTACTGAAACATTATCTTGAGAATAGTATTGCTGCTCGCCATTACCCCATCCTGGAATTCCATATTGTGATCCATCACCTTCTTGATAAGACCAATAATTCATATTTAATGAATTCCCATCGAATTCATCGTGCCAATTTAATTTGTATTTTTTTGGATTAGGATTCTCGTTTTCTATAGAATCTGTTTGGCTTGAGGAAGAAGAATTATTATTGGATGAAGACGAGCTTGATGTCGGAGTAGGAGTTTTATTTACTACAGTAATATTCATTTCAGTAGAGACTGAGCTATCTATGGCTAAAGAAGCATAGATAGTAGTAGATCCTATTTTTTTACCAGTTATAACACCTTCTTTATCTATAGAAACTATATTTGTATTTCCACTCTCCCATATAATTTCTTCAGCAGTAGATGTGTTCAATTGATATGTATGACCTAAAACTAATCTATCGATAGGGTTTGTTATTTCTATAGAATCGATAGTATTGATTGTGGAAGAACTATTGGTGGTATTGTTTTTATTATTTGAAGGCTTGCTGAATGTGAACCTGATAGGCTCACATGATGCTAGTGATACTAGCATCAACAATATAGAAATAGTTTTAGTTTTTTTAATCATATTTCATCTCCATATAAATTTATCGATTGAAGTATAAGATAAATAATTGAAAGGGCTTTAATTACAGCTTTATTTTTTGGATGTAGAACATGGATTTTAAATACAACTGTAATCAGTTTATTAGTTTAATAGAAAAGGATAGATAAAAAAACTGACTATTCATAGTGTACATAGATGAGTCAGTTTTTATCCCTAGCCTGCATTATTCTTCTAATTTGTTCTCAATATTCTTTTCTTTCTTTTATATCGGAACTCAACTTTTGAAAAGATAAGTGTATCGAATTTAAATCAGCTTCAGAGATAAATCTATTCAGTGAAGCTAGATAATTCAAAGCCCAGACTGATTGGGAAGCATAGAAATCCGCTTCTAAATCGGTCGAGTTGTTTATCTTCTTGTATTCGGCTTGAATGAGTTTCTTCAACTCATTCATTCCGTCTATCAGTTCATCTTTGATTTTGAAGATAGCAGTGAAGTTCAATCTGTTCTTATTTAAGAAGATAAGATAGTCTTTATCATCTGTTTTCTTATCTAGTCTTACCTCTTTGTACTTTGAGAAGAATTCTTCTATGAAGTCCTTGCTTAAGTCATACTTGTCTTCGTAATTCTTATAGAATGTCGCTCTACTGACTTCACCTTGCTCTATTATGTCGATCACTGTTATTTTCTTGAAGTCTTTTTGAAGAAGCAAAGTGACATAAGCTTCTTCGATGAACTTCTTGCTTTTGAAATTTTTGTTTCCTCTCATAGCTTCCTCCATAAATCTTTTTATATTTAACTTGTATGTGCTTTCATAATAGCTGTTAGGAAAAGGAACTGGGATGAATTGTCAAAGTTGGCTTTTTAATTGTCAAAATTGGTCTCTTCGAACTGAATAGGGAACAACAAATCTAAAGAGAAGATATCTTCCTTTAGTTTTATAGACATTTTTCCTTTATATTCTTTCATCATCATCTCTATTGATTTCAATCCAAATCCATGCATGGATTTGTCGCTCTTGGTGGTGATTCCTATCTTTGTATTTACTTTATCTTTATCGCAGTAATTCTCAATATGAATATTTATATAATCACCATAGTCTTTACTAGTTACAGCTATTACTCTTTTGCCTTCTGGTAATTGAGTCACAGCTTCAATTGCGTTCGAAATTGAATTCTCAAATAAAGAATATAAGTTCTCTTTTGGAATGTAGTTGATTTTTGAGGCATCGACTAAACAAGTAAAATGAATCTTGCTTTTGACCATCTTCATTTCTTTCTCTGCCAAGACCATATCTAAGGCTTCGCAATTTGTTTTGTTCACGAACTTAAAAACATCTAAGGACGATTTTAATGAATCTAGTTCTTCCTTGTCGACTTTGGTAGACAAGTTGTCTAATCTATGCTTTAAATCATGTATCTTAACATTGATAAAATCCATGTTCTCGGCATTTTTGTTATAGTTTCTTTTATCTATTTCCCATAGTGTTTGTACTTTCATCTTATCTATTGCATTTTTTCTAGATCTCAATAACTCCAATTCAGTAGTTACGATAATGATTCCGACTATCATATCGAAGGAATAGGTGCAGTACCACATTCCTTTTGAATCAAATTTGACGGAAGTCATCATAGCATAGCAAGATAGAATCGATATTCCTGTTAAGGCCATCAAAGTTATTAATATTTGTCTTTTTTCTTGAATCTTGTCTATTCCGATTCTAAGATCCTTGTTTCTGAGATAGATTAAATATATAGTGAAGTAAGTTGAGCAGAATATGGGTGCTAGTATTGCAATTACATAGTACCAAAGAGATTGATCGAATCCTATTGAAATTCTTATTATCGACATCAAGCAATAGGAGAAGTTTTGAATGCAATATCCTACAGTTCCAGCTAACAATATACTTGGAATAGTAGCTTTAAAACAAATGCTCAATCCTATTAAAGACAATGAGAATGTCATCAAAGGAAAAGACATTTTGATAGCTGAATTGAGCCAATCTATAGGAACATAACTGAAATCTCTAAGGAAATTAAAAGCGATGACAGCGATGGAACAGATAACAGCTCGTATCCAAAAGTAGTTTCTTCTAGGGAAATACTGAACTATTAAAGACTCTCCTAGTATTAAAAACAAAGGAAAGTCGATCAGTCCGTATACTTGATCGGCCGTCATTGAGATATTCCTCCGTTTTTGTTTAGGTAAGCAAAGAAATCATTTAAGAAATCTTTCTTTCTATTTCTAGAGATCGATAATGTTTCTCCGTTATATAAAATCACATCATTATTTTTTATTGAGTCTAAATATCTGAGGTTTATCAGGTAACTTACATTGCATCTAGAAAATCCAAGGGGTCCTAATTCATCTTCTATGGATTTCATGCTTCTTCTCTCTTTAGCTTTTATATTTTTATCTTTTGTATGATAGATTGTGTCATGTCCAAAAGACTCGATATAGATGATTTCGTTGACTAATAAGACTTGGATTCCATCTTCTATAGGAAAGCTAATTTTTCTTTGACTATCTTTAACACTTCTTACTACTTTTTTCATTCTCAACACTAAGTCTTCATAAGACACAGGCTTTATGAAGTAATCCAAAGCGTTGTATTCATAACCCTTTATAGCTAGTGCTGCGATGTTGGTACAGAATATTATGAATACTGAGTTGTCTACTTTTCTTATGGATTGAGCTATAGACATTCCGTTCATTCCACCTAATTCTATATCCAAGAAGATAACATTATAAATAGCTTTGAACTTAGCTATAAACTCTTCTCCGGTAGAAAAATGTGTTATATGAATAGGCTCATTTTCTTCCTTAGAGAATCTATTTAATGCTTTTATTAGGTTATCTCTATCGTTTGGATTGTCTTCTACTAATGCTATTTCAATCATTTTTTCCAACTCCTTCTATTTGTTTAAGACTTCTTCTCAGTTCTTTGTGACAAAATTTAATTGTCTCTTTTAGCTTTAAAGGGGTACAGTCTGTCTCTTCTTTGAAGAGATTTGTTAAGTAGAATAGTAGGATTCGATTTATTGTGAGGATATGCTTATCATCTAATCCTGATGACATCATTAGTTTGGATTCGACAAAGGATTTATCTACAAACAAATCAGTGACTTGTTTGTAAATTCTTTTATTGACGTTTATTTTAGTTGCGGTATTCAAAATGATCTCATCAGAGAAATTTTCTGATATCAAAGGCTTTAATATCTTTTTGTTTAATTCAAAAGCTAGCCAATCTACGCTTTTATTTATGAGATCAGTCTTTCCTGAAAAGTATTTATAAAAAGTACCTTTGGATATCTTGATTTCTTGAATGACATCATTGACTTTTATAAATTTGACTTTTTTGCTATCAGTCAAATCCAAGAAGGTCTTTATGATTAACTCACAGTTTCTTTCTTCGATTAAAGAAAGCTCAATTATTTGCTTTGACATATTACATAATATCCATAGAAACAACTTTTTCTTTGTATAATATTAACGATATGTATATATAACTTAGAATGGTTGACTTTTTCAAATATATTTTCAGTCATTTTTTTCATCCTCTCGCCATTATTATAAAAGAGCTTACACCTTTCTAAAATTAGTATGTTATTTGAACGATTTTGCGTAAAAAGTTCAAATGATAAACATTTCGACCAACATTGACAGTTTCTATCTTCCTTCTGTAAAAATAAAATGTAAACGGTTGCAAATTCCTACATATGGATTTGAGGATAATCAACCGGAAAGGAAAAGACATATAGTCTTTTTGGAAACAAAATGAAGACAAATTTCAAATTACTTGCTTTGCTCGGATTAACAACAATGTTGATTGGATGCAACAGCAACCCAAGCACTAATCCTTCAACTAATCCTTCAATTAATCCAAGTACCCCTTCTAATAACAAGGGCTCATCTGGAAATGGTGGGGACTCAAGTGGAACTAGTGATTCTGAACATGATGTAGACTCATTAGAGCCTGGAACAGTCAATCCCGATGGAACTTCCACCGGTGACAAAGATGCAAAGGGAAAGTTTTATTCCGATTATGGAAGTTTTGCTGACGAGCAAAAATCTGCTAAGGAATTAGCTATCGATATAGCTGCCGAAGGTGATACTTTGCTCAAAAATGCTGACAATGCATTACCTTTAGCTTCTTATGAAAAGAAGGTTACTTTGTTTGGAATGGCATCAGTCAACCTTGTTACTGCCGGTGGTGGATCTGGTGCTGGAACAACTGGCAATAACGGAATTGCCTACACGGGTCTTGTAGAGTCTTTGGAAGATGCAGGTCTTGAAGTCAACCCTGTCACTGTCAATCTTTATAACACCTATCACACATTAGGAACAATCAATAATGAGCTTCCTGTATCCGACTACACTCCTTCTACTATCGCTTCTTATTATGGATACAGCGATGCTGCAGTCATCACTTTCTCAAGACAAGGAACTGAGAACAAGGACTTAGCAACTAACCAAGTGAAAGATCATGCAAACCCCGATGATCACGTGTTGCAACTCGATGACAACGAAGTGGCTTTGGTTCACCACGTCAAGGAACACTTCTCCAAGGTCATTGTTGTTATCAACTCTTCTAATATTATGCAAATTCCTGAATTGGCCGAAGAGAAGACCGATTCCAACTTGGGTGTCGATGCAATTCTTTGGGTCGGTGGAGTTGGAAACAATGGAGCTGAAGCTATCGGAAGAATTTTAACAGGTGTTGTCAATCCTTCTGGACATACATCTGATATCTGGACTAAGGATTTCACCAAGGATCCTTCCTTTACAAACTTAGGATGGCAGACCCAAAACAAGAATGCTGATGGCTCTAGAATGAACGCCTTCTTCTATGATGAAAGCGGAAAGATGACTAACTACGCCGATCTCGAATACAGAGAAGGTATTTACAACGGATATAAATACTATGAGACAGCTGCTACTGATATGGGTGGACAGACTGGTGAGAAATGGTATCAAGAGCAAGTTCTTTATCCATTTGGATACGGACTTTCCTACACCACCTTCGATTGGGAGTGGCAAGGAATAACTGATGCTGCAATCACCAAAGGCAATCAAACTATTGAAGTTCAAGTCAAAGTTACCAATACTGGTAATGTAGCTGGTAAGGATGTTGTACAAGTTTATTATTCAGCCCCTTACACCAAGGGTGGAATCGAGAAAGCTTCTAATAACCTTGTCAACTTTGGAAAGACTAAGTTGCTTCAACCTGGCGAGTCTGACATTGTCACAATCGACTTTGTTGCTCAGGATATGGCTTCTTATGACTGGAATGATGCCAACGGCAATGGTTTTGTCGGATATGAATTGGAAGCTGGAAATTACACAATCTCAGCTAACAGAGATTCACACACTCAAGTTCTTTCATATACTGCCGCAGTTCCTACTGCATTAGAGCTTTCCACCGATTATAAGACTGGAAAAGAAATCACTCCTATCTTCTCTCAAGATGATGATTACAATTCCACATCAGAATCATTGCTCAGCCATTCGATCTCTAGAGCAACTGGATTGAAACAACCTGAGCCTGCTTCAGTTGCTGATCGTACTTTGACAGCTAATCAAATTGCACGTCTCGACGATCAGGATGTCTACAATCATTACGAATTATCGGAAGCTGATCCTTGGTATGTCAATTCTGTACCTTCTTCATGGAATCAAGGCGAGAACAACAATATCAAGCTTGCCGATCTCTCTGGTGTCGATTATCAAGATTTGAAGATCGATGAAAATGGAGAAGTTGTCGAAGGAACTGATGAAGGTTCACAAAAGTGGTCTAAGTTGATGAATGAATTGACTTGGAAGGAAATGTCAGACATCGTATCTGGTGATGCCACTAGTGGTCCTAACATGACCAAGATTGATGCCATAGGAATGGATGCCAACAGCTATGCTGATGGTCCTGTCCAAATTAGAGGTGGAACATTGTTTACTTCAGCTCCTATTCTTGCTGCGACATTCAATGTTATATTAGGTCAAAAGATGGGACGTATGGTTGGAAACGATGCAATTTGGGTTGGACTTTCTCAATGGGCTGGTCCTGCTATGAATACTCATCGTTCACCATTCTCTGGACGTAACTTCGAATACTATTCACAAGATGGATGGCACGCTGCAAGAATTGCTGCGGCTGTCGTCAAAGGTGCTTCTTCTAAAGGATTGATCTCCTATGTAAAGCACTTCTTCTTGAACGATCAGGAATCATATCGTGCCGATTATGGTGGCGTCTGCACCTTTGTAACTGAGCAAGCTATGCGTGAGCAATACTTGAAGCCATTCGAATGGGCATTGAAGTATGGAAACTCCATGGGTGTTATGTCTTCATTCAACCGTATCGGATTTGCAGTAACTGCCGAATCTTATGCAGTACACCAATACTTGCTCCGTGATGAATGGGATAGCAAGGCTGATGTATGTACAGATGCTTGGGCTAAGGATTATGTTCCTGTAAACCTCATGGCTTATGCAGGATCTGACCAGCTTTTAGGACAATCTTCTACTTATTCTAAGAATGCAATGGACCATGGTACATGGAATGAGGCTGAAAAGATGGTTTATACCAAAGCTTCAGCTTCCTCCACAACCGATGATAAGAAGAATCCTTCATTCTACTTCGCTGTAAGAAGAAAAGCTCAACGTGCTTTATATGCTAGAGCTAATTCGACAACTGTAAAGAACGGAATCTCTGCAGGTGCTGTATTCTCAGTCGATGCCGAATATAATGTCAACAACTCTGTATCTATCGCTTCTGGTGATATCCAATTCACAATCGATGATACTGAAAAGGGAAAATTGGCTGAGTTTGGTCTCTCCTTAGTCAATGGTAAGGTCATAAGTGGTAAGGCCACCAAAGAAGGAACTGTCACTGTTTCAGCTAAAGTCAACCAAGATAACTGGATTTCTTCTACCGCTAGCATCACTGTCAATGTAAAGAGTGCTATCCATGTCGATGGAAATGCTATGTCTACTGGCAAGTCAGCTGCAACTTATGAAGCTAACAAGCCTATGTCTATGAAGGTTCAAGTACCTGCATTGGCTTACTTCACAGAAGTAGCTGGTGGTGCAAAGTTCTGGGGTATGGCAATGAATGGATTGATCGTCAATGCATATCAAGATCCTGCCGATGATTCATGGCATCAAAGAAATGAAGATAAGACTGCTTCAGATATCATCACTATCGATGCTGCTACAGCAAAAGATAGCAAGATTTATGACTATAAGTTCACCAACATTCCTGCAGGACTTACTGCTGTCAAGCATGAGAAGTCAGTCATGGGTAAGGCTAACAAGTCCAGCTATGATGTAGTCGATTACTACACCTTGGAAGGAACTTTGGCTAGTGGAACTTACACTGTCGATGTCGATCTCACATACTATACAAATGCTTATATGTCCGGATGGATTTTCGCTGGAACTCCAACTGAGTGCCATTACACCGGAACTATCACTTTCACAGTAGCCTAATCCGCTTTCTATGAATAATAAATTGACCTTGGCGGATGTTTCGTCAAGGTCAATTGTTTATTTATGGATGTTGCCAAGTTTGTCTTCACGAGTACAAGTTTTGGCACTTTTGTCACTAATTGAAAGCCTTTTCTTAAAATTTGATTGAAATCAGGTTCATTGGATGAACCGGGAGGAAAAAATGAAAAAAAATAGTTTAAAGATTTTAGCTTTATTCGCTTGTATGCTCTCATTGGCTAGCTGTGGAGGAAACAATGATTCAGCTAAGCCATCTAATAAGACTAACAATACTGCTTCAGTAGAACCTAAGCCTGATACTGGTTCTGGTAAAGATACTGGAGGAAAAACTGATACTGAAGTCAGTGATAAGAATGTATCTAAAATTGCTGTAAAGACTAATCCTACCAAGATGTCTTATAAGATAGGTGAAACTTTCGATCCTGCAGGTGGTGTTTTGACTGTCACATATAAAAACAAGTCAACTGCTGAGCTCGATATGACTGATTCTAGAATCACTTATACGACATTGAATACTACTGTTACCAACGCAAACGCTTCTATAAAAATTACTTTTGGTGGAAAGAATGCTACTTTGAGGAATATCGTTGTCACCAAGCAAACATTCGATATCACATTTGAAACTAATGAAGGAAGTGAAATTTCTAATTTAACAGTCGAAGATGGAAGCAAAGGCGAGAAGCCTGCTGACCCTACAAAGAGTGGATATACATTTGATGGATGGTACATTGATTCTCAAATGACTTTAGCTTATGATTGGAATAGCTCAGTCACTTCTGCTATTACTTTATATGCAAAATGGTTGACTGAAGGTGCTACTACCTACAATGTCACATTTAATTACAACCATTATGGTGCAATTCCTGAGACTAGAATTTTGAAAGTTGAATCTGGGAAGCCTGTTTCTAAGATATCGGTGGATCCTTCTAGAAAAGGATATGATTTCGGCGGCTGGGTGACTTCCACTGGTGCTGATTATGATTTCACCACTAATGTTACCGGTGATTTGACTTTGACAGCTAATTGGAAACGTTCTACAACTGAATATGTTGGAGCACAAACATACAAGTTTGAAGCTGAAGATATTGACTTCACTGGAATCATTGGAGCTGGACTTTCTGGAACCACTACTGAAGCTGGTGCAATTGTTACCAAGCCTGGATTCAACGCTTCCGGAGATAAGTTTGTCTCTTATATGTATAAGAGAGGAAATACTCTCAAGTTCGAAATCATTTCCGATGTTGCAAAGACTGTCACTTTGAAGGCTAGTATGTCTCAAGAGATTGAAAACTATTCTTACAATAAAGACAATTATCAAATCATGGCCAACGGAAAGGTTTTGGATTATGGAACCATCACTTTCAGTAATGTTCCTGCAAGAGTTGGTGATACTACTGATCCTGAACCTTTCAAGGAATTTATATTGGGAACTGTTGATCTCAAGGTTGGAAACAATGAATTTACATTTATGACCAATAACTCTGATGATATCAAAGGTACTACAATGGCTGCTCGCACCCTTGCTCGATTATATTGCTTTGAGTGGTGATGACTTTGTTGCTGAGTGGGACAATGTCAAAGGTTATCCTGTCAAGAACTACTAAAAACGGAAGAAATTCTTATGATGATAAAAAAACTATGGAAAAAGAATAGCTTCAAAATCTGGTCTATAACTTCCGGTGTTTTGTTAGCTACTGTAATAGCTGTACCTATCGTATTGAATACAGCTTTGGCCGATGTTTTGGACTTTGCTTTGGGTGGAGCTGATCCTATCTTTAAAGAAGGTGAACAGTCAGCTTATGTGAAGTCTTATAACAGTAAAGACGAAAGCAAAGCTAATGCTGACAATGTTAACGTTAAATTGAATGAAGAAGGAATGGTCTTGTTGAAAAACAAGAACAATGCCTTGCCTTTAGCCAAAGGTTCTAAAATTTCTGTCTTTGGAAAGAATTCTGACAACATCGCAATCGGTGGATCTGGTTCAGGTGCTGCTAGTGGAGATTTTATCGGTGTTAACGAATCTTTAAGAAATGCCGGATTTGAAGTCAACCCAACACTTGAGAATTTCTATCACGATAACAAACTCTCAGGAGAAGGACGTTCTTCAGCTTCTGGCGATTTGGATTCAGGAAAACCAGTCACATTGAAAACTGGTGAAACTCCTCAGTCTTCTTATACAAATGAAGTAAAAGATAGTTACAAGAATTATCAAGATGCCGCTGTTATAGTTCTTACTAGAATCGGTGGAGAGGGTATGGATCTTCCTATGACCATGAATGGTGTGGAAGGTGCTAGAAAGAGCGATGACCACTATCTTCAATTAGACAAGAACGAAGAAGATTTGATCGTTGCAGTAACCAATGGTGGATTTAAAAAAGTCATCGTTGTAATCAACTCTGGATCTGCTATGGAATTGGGATTCTTAGAAGAAAATTCTAAATATGTCACTCAAAAAGGATATACGATTGATCCATCTAAGATTGATGCTGCTATTTCTATTGGATACCCAGGAAATTCTGGATGCAAAGCTTTAGGTGAAATCATTGCCGGAGATGTAAATCCTAGTGGAAAGACTGTCGATACTTATGCTACTGATTTCAAGAAAATGCCTTCTTGGAAAAACTTTTCTGTAAATAACGATTTTGATACTGAAGGTGGACTTGGTGACCAATATATGATTGGTGATCAAGCTAAGCTCTACTATTTTGCTGATTATGAAGAAGGCGAGTATGTAGGATATCGTTATTATGAGACACGTGCTTTTACTGATGGTAACAAGTGGTACGATGACAATGTAGTATATCCTTTCGGATATGGGTTGAGTTATACGACATTTTCATGGAGTGTCGATGCTACAACAGTTCCTTCTACACTTGATCCAACTAATGAATTTACTGTTGAAGTTGAGGTAAAAAATGAAGGAAGTGTCGCAGGTAAAGACGTAGTAGAAGTTTATGCTAAAGCTCCTTATAAAACTGGTGAAATCGAAAAGCCTTATGAGATATTGATTGGATATGCCAAGACTGGCTTATTAGAGCCTGGTGCTAGTGAAAAAGTATCGATCGATATCAATCCTTACTACATGGCTTCATATGACTATAATGATGCTAACAATAATGGATTTAAAGGTTATGAATTGGATGCTGGAACTTATTCATTGAGTTTCAACAAGAATTCACATGAAAGCATAAGATCATTCGATATGGAATTGGCTGATAATTATCAATATGCTGAAGATCCTGTGACTGGAACTGAAGTCAAGAATCTTTATACTGATAATGAAGATGCATCATTTAATAGTGATTATCAATTGAAGACTATTCTTTCTAGAAAAGACTGGGAAGGAACATTCCCATCTCCCAGAACTCAAGAAGAAAGAACTGTCAGTCAAGACTTTATAGACAAATTGGATGATAAATCTACTAATAATCCTAACGATTACGATAATGATCCTCAATTTGATTATCCTACAGTAGATGATACCAAGTTATATACAATTTATGATTTGTTGTATAAGGATAATCTTGATGCCGATGGTAATTATGTAGTCGATGAAGAAGGAAATAAAGTTCGTGGTGAATGGGTTGGAGAAGTCTCATTTGACGATGAGAGATGGGACAGATTGTTGGATCAAATGAACTTGGCAGAAGTTGCCAATATGTATAATACAGCTGCTTATAAGATTGCAGGTGTTGATAGTGTTGGTCTTCCTGTTGTGACTTGTGCTGATGGTCCTGTCGGTTGGACTAGCTTCATCAATCCTGGTTTGTTTGAGAAGACTGCATCATATTCTTGTGGTGTAACTGTCGCATCCACTTGGAATGATGAACTCATTTCTGAATTTGGTGCTGCTGTCGGTGAAGAGGGATTGATTGGAAATGGATCTACTCCTTACACTGGATGGTACGCTCCTGCTATGAATATTCATAGGTCTCCATTCGGAGGAAGAAACTTCGAATACTTCTCAGAAGATCCTCTTCTTTCTGGAAAGGTTGGAGCTGCTGAAGTGAGAGGTTGCAGAAGTAAAGGATTAGTAACATTTGTCAAACACTTCGCTGCTAATGAACAAGAGACGCATCGTTCTATTTCCGGTGATTGTTCTTGGATTACTGAGCAAGCTTTGAGAGAAATCTATTTGAGACCTTTCGAAATCACAGTCAAGGAAGGAAAGACATTGGGAATGATGTCATCTTTCAACAGAATCGGAACTCGTTGGACTGGTGGTGATTATCGTTTGTTGACTACTATCCTTAGAGATGAGTGGGGATTCAATGGAGCTGTCATCTGTGACTTCAACACGATTCCTACTTATATGGATGCAAGACAAGAAGCATATGCAGGTGGTGATTTGAATTTGGCTACTATGGCTTCATCAGCTTGGAATTATGATGAATCCAGCATAGGCGATCAATTGGTCTTGAGAAGAGTCTTGAAGGATGTCTGCTACAGCATTGTCAATGCAAACTCCATGCAAGGTACTGTAATTGGTCAAACTGCTCCTAAGTGGTTCTGGATCAACTATGCATATATCTTTGGAATGTTAGGTGTCATCTTAGTTTGGGGTGGAATTGTAATCACCTTAGATATTAAAAAGATAAAAGCTGAAGAAAAAGCCGAATCAGACAATAAATAATAATTAGTCTTATGCTATAAAGTCATCCGTTTTTATGCGGGTGACTTTTTTTATATATTTTCTATATATCAATTTTTTTGAATTGGATTTGATTTTCATCACTTTATAGATATCGCTTTTTGAATTTGGTTATTCTTTTTTTAGAAATTTAGTCTTAAACTAAATATATATTTATATTTAGGTGATTTACTAAAAATGAACATATTTAAGGTTTTTAAAAGAAATAAAGATATTGTCAAATTAGCAGTTCCTGTATTTTTGGAACTGATATTGAGTGTAGCCATGGGCTATATAAATCAATTTATGCTAGCTGGAATTCCAATAGCTTCTAATGCTGTAAGTCAAGCAAATCAAATATCCAATATCTTTATCGTTTCTTTCTCTGTCTTTTCGACTTCTTCTTTAATATTGATAACTCAATTGAAAGGAAGTGGAAACAATGAATTATTGAATAAAGTATATTCATTGTCTTTTTGGGTTAACTTTATTTTAGGAGTAGTTGTCAGTTCATTGGTGATTGGATTAGCTGATCCTTTGTTTAGGATGATGCAAGTAAAAGATAATGTTTTCCCTTATGCAGTCATGTATCAATATGTGAGTGGTGCATCGATAATATTTTTGGCTTTGAATCAAGTACTGTCTTCTTTCTTAAGAGCTAACAAGAAAATGACACAACCTATGCTGATAGCTGTGATTACAAATGTTGTTGATGCTATAGGTGTTGCAATAACATTGTGGGCTTTTCCTGATGGAACTTTAGATCCCATTCAAAAAATGATAGGGGTAGGATTATCTACTTTGATATCTAGATTTGTCGGATTTATTCTTTCTTTAGTATTCTACGTCAAGTATGTATCTATTTCTTTGTCATTCAAAGGAATAAGACCTTTTCCAAAACAATTGTTCAATAGACTTTTGACTATTGGGTTACCTACAGCAGGAGAGACTTTATCTTATAACTTTTCTCAATTAGTCTTGATGATAATAGTTAATTTGTCTGTCACAGTTTTAATGCAGAATCTAAGAAACTATATCATGACTTTCACTTCCATCATCTATTTGTTTGCTAGTGGAACTGCTACTGCTATGCAAGTTGTCGAAGGAACATTAGTAGGTGAAGGCAAGAAAGATGAGACGGAGAGACTAGTCAAAGATATAGGTGTTATGGCTAGGACTGTGTCACTCGTAATGTCTTTGCTAATAACTGCTATAGCCTATTTTGTCTTTAAGTATTTGATGGGAGAAGCCATAGCTGATCCTTCTATCAATACAGAAGGATTTACACAAGACTATGTAGGACTTGTCGCTGTTTATTGTATGTTGATAGATATAGTATTGGATCAAGGAAGAGCTACTAACCTAGTCTATGTCAAAGGATTAGAAACAGCAGGTGATATATCATTTCCTGTTTTGACTTCAATCTTTACAAGTTGGGCTTTGACTGTTGGAGTATCAGCTTTATTATGCATTGTCTTTAAATTAGGAATATACGGAGCTTTTATCGGTGCTTGTTTGGATGAATGTGTTAGAGGAATAATATTTGAAATTAGATGGAAGTTAGGCAAGTGGAAGGATAAGACTTTAGTCAAAAATATCTAAAATCAATCATTTGATTTACTAATAGAGTATCTAGTAAAAACGAAAACGTAGGTCGCCTTTTGAAAGTGCTTTTATTACTTTTTCTTAAGAAATTATTTATACTTTAAGCGTTGTGTTTTTTTGTGTGAGTTTGAGATTAGCAACGCTATTCTTAAATTCAAAAATGCTTATTATTAAAATGTTAGAAAAGGATTCTTTTTAGAACAACTTTTTTGCGTTTGATAATATGCATTTGTCGAGACTATAACCATTTTTAATTTACCTAAAGGAAAAATCAAAGAAAATGAAAAAGAATCGTAAATTTCTCAGCTTATTTCTATCCGTTTTATCTTGTGCAACTTTAGTATCTTGTGGAGAAGGCAATAATACTAGTGCTCCATCTAATACTGGTAATGTTACTACTCCTTCCACACCTTCCACTCCTTCAGCTCCTTCCAGCAAGCCTAGCACAGATGAAAATAATTCATCTAAAAATGAAGATGAGAAGAAGATTTATACAATAGCTGAATTGATAGCTATGATGCCTAGTGATGGTAGTGCCACAACTGAAAGATACTATGTTAGAGCTACAATTAAATCTATCGATGATGCTGGTTTTGGTGCTATGACTATCGAAGATCCAACAGGAACATTGTCCGTTTATGGTACATATAGTTCTGATGGTGTAAAGAGATACAGTGAATTAGATGAGAAACCTGTAAAAGGTGATACAGTCTTACTTTATGGAACAATTCAAAACTACAAAAACAAAACTCCTGAAATAAAGAGCGGATGGATTATTGAATTTACAAAAGGAACTCCTTCCTGGAGTGAAGATGACTACACAGAAATGACTATAGGTGAAGCTAGAGAAGCTGCTGTAGATTCTTTGGTTAAGGTTACTGGTGTAGTCTCTAGAATCACATTTGCTAGTGGAATGAAGCCTAATGGATTCATAATCGTCGGTGATAATAGCTCCATATATGTCTATGATAACCAGATTGCTACAGCAGTTGCCATAGGAAACAAGATTACTATTTTAGCTAAGAAGACAATGTTTATTGCTTCTAAAGAAGCTAGTTCTGCCAAAAAGTTTGGATATAAAGGAGCCTGTCAATTGATCGATGGACATCTATTATCCAATGATGAAGCGACTAATGATTTGGATTTGTCATTCGCTCAAGAAAAGACAGTCAAAGAAGTTATTGAAACTTCTCCTTCTGACAACATTACTTCCTTGATTTATCATAGCAATGCACTCATCAAGAGAGTTCAAAAAGAAGGACAGAACTTTGTTAATTATTACATCGATGATTTAGATGGCAAGACAGGAAGCTATGTTTATACTGCATGTGATGGTAAAGATTTTGCTTGGATGGATCAATATGATGGAAAGATATGTTCTGTTTATTACACAGCCTTAAATGCAAAATCAACTTCTACTGGAGTTTTATTTAGATTCCTCCCTATCAAGATTGAAGATAACAATAATTATCAATTCGATAAAGCAGAAGCTCCTAAGTTTGCTGTCGAATATTATGGATTAGAGCAATTTGATACAGTCTATAGTGCAGACCCTGAGAAAGAAATGCTCACTTCAGTAACATCTGATTTATTGAAATTTGGAACAGCTACTTTGTCTTATTCTTCTAACAATACTGATTTAGCTTATTTTGAAACTGGCGAGGATGGTAAGGTTATATTCCATATTAATAGTGGATTTGAAGGAACAGCAACCATTACTGTCACTGGTCATTTGGATGGTCAAACAGACTTTTCTAAGACTATGAATATAAAGATTGTTAAGCCAGTTGATTTGAGTTCAGCAGTTAATGTTAAAGCTGCAATTGATGCTAGTAAAGGCACTGAATTATTAGTCAAAGGTGTCATAGGACCTTCTTTAGTAAACAAGAACGGATTCTACTTGATAGATGAGACCGGAAGCTTAGCAGTAGTTATGAATTCAAAGGATGAATTGAAAGGACTTCAAATAGGTCAAACAGTTTATATCAAAGGAAAGAGAGATTTGTTTGCTAGCTCCCGTAAAGGTACTCCTTCCTATTTTGAGTCTTGCATGACTGGTTGTCAAATAGTTAAAAATGAGTTTGGAAATGTGGATTATTCAACAGCCTCGTTTATTAAAGGCAAGACTTTAGCTGATTTGATAGCTTTACCTGTTGCTGATAATTATCATACTGCCGAGGTATATGTTATTACTGCAGGTTTGAAATTTGTTTCAACCAAAAATTATTCAAATGCCTATTTAAAGGATGGTGATGATGAAATGCGTCTTTATTGCACTAATGCTGCAGGCCAGTATCAATGGATAAAATCCTATGTAGATGATACTAAGACCTACACTATGGAAGTTGCTGTCTGTAATTGGAATGACAAAAGTTATTTTACAGCTTGTCTTTTATCAATCACTGATTCTAATGGAAACAAGGTGATGAATACCTTAAACTTCAATAGTTAATTATAAGTTGTATATTTAAAGAAAATAAAAGCTCAGCCATAATTTTGTAGTGCTGAGTTTTTATTTTTGTCTCTATAAATTTTTAATAATCTTAATCGGCTTGCTCTTCAATGCTTTGATACAAGTAATCAATGAGGTTATAAGTCCTATTCCGATTATCACTGCTAGTAATAATCCGATATTGAATATATTGAAAGTGAAATAGTTGAGCATAATCCAATTATTCAAAATTGGGAATATTATTCCTAATGCGATTAAATCAAATAAAAATATAATCGAAGAAATCAATAAGGAATCGGTTATAGTCAGTTGGATAATTCCTAATTTTGTACATCCCATAGACCTTAATATTCCAGCTCTGATTTCATTCTTTTTAGTGTTGGCGAAGCACAAATTTATAATCATTAGAATAGCTATAGTTAATAAAGCACATATGATTATAGTAATTACATTTCCTGTGTTTCCATCTCTGAAATTAGTCAAAGTATCGTATGAATAATAGTTGTTAATTATAACGGCATAGTAATTAAGGCCATTTTCATCTTTGACATTTAATGATTGGATAAATCTTAAATCCTTATTGATGTCACCTGATAAACGATAGATATATGTATAAGAGGGGTTAGGCTCTTTGTAAACTTCTTCTTGATATCCAGCTTTTAGATAAGGATAGCAACAAATTGAGCTCCCTTTTAATAACTCTTTGCAGTCCTTATTGAGATTAGTGCTTGTATTTAATAGGATAGATGGCAAGTCATCAATTTTAAATACACCAGTAATCTTATATCCACATAGGGTCTTGCCTATTAATTCATCATAATTCTTTGATCCCTCAAATGTATTTTTCCCATCTCCATAATCAAATGTATATATATGCGCATATTTGATTAAGCCGTAAGCTAATGTATCGGGCAAGGCAATTTCATTATAATTCTGAGGAAGTCTACTATTCTCAGTAGCTTTTTCAAATCCTATATAAGAAAGATCGATATTAGGATCTAATTCTATTGCTGTTTGACTTTGTGAAGATGAGTCTTTAAGTACATATTTAGTTAAACTGTCCAACATAGATGAATCCCATCCAAATGCTTGTAAATAACCACCTTTCATACTTGTCATTTGGAATACATTTTTAGTATTTGAATTTAATTTTTCTTTCTGCTCTGTATTAGGAGTTATAGAAGTATTTACGAAATTACCATCTGGAGAATACCCTTGAAATCTTGTTTCTAAAAAAGCCATTCTTGATGTTGTTTGATATTGCTTATCTAAAAAGATTTTATTTTGATCGGCATTAATTATGGATAAGAACAATGTCATTGCAACGGTTGAAATAATTGTTATGAATAAAGATGTGAACAATCTAATCTTTGATTTGGCAATAGATTGTAGACTCAACTTAAAACTATTTTTTATTGATAATAACCCATGCTTTTTATCTTTAGTCTCTTTAGTGCTTTTATTTTTAGAGATAGCTGAATTGGTGTTATTTAAGCCTTCATTATTTGTTATTTTGTAAATATTACCTGTTTCTAATTCGATTGTAGAAATAGCGTATTTGGAAAAGAAATCTAAATCATGAGTTGAAACGATTATCAATTTCTCTTTTGATAATTCACCGAGCAATTTAGCTAAATCTGTTGCGTTAGATTTATCTAATGAAGAGGTTGGCTCATCCAAACATAATATATCTGGATCTTTAATTAGTGTTCTAGCTATTGCTATTCTTTGCTTTTGACCTCCAGATAATTCGTTTGGATGTCTAGATAACAATTTATCCAATGATTCTGATTTATCGGGAAGATTTACTTTTTTTAATATCTCCTCAACTACTGATTTATCATAATGTGATTTAGCTAAATCAAAAGCTAAAGATAGATTATCTTTAATAGATAATTCGTTGATGAGATTTAAATCCTGAAAAACTATTCCGACATTTTTATTTCTATAATTGTCATAATTTGATTTATTTATTTTAGTCCCTTTAAATAATAAATCACCAGATGTTTGTGAATCTAGTCCGGATAATATATTGAGTAGAGTTGTTTTACCGGACCCACTTCTTCCGGTAATCAAATATAGACCTGTTTCATTGAAAGAGTAAGAAAAGGATTTTAAAGCTATAGAATCACTTTTTTTATATTGCTTTGTTAAATTTTTCACTTCTAACATAATGCTAGGCCCCTTTCTGTAATTATTTTAAATTATGATACTCACGTAAACCATTAATAGAAATATTATCTGCATAAGTAATTACTTTTTTATTCATGTATTCATAGCAAACAGCGATAAAGGATTGTCGTTAGCATTTTCACTATATTGCCTTTGATTATATCTATCGCAATAAATGCTGATCATTGGCTTATCCCACTTGACCCATTTTTTGTAGAGTGTCGCTTCACTTAATATCTACGTCGTCTTCAATTACCCAAGTGCCGAGCTTTTTTGACCCTGATCTTTTGAGTTTTCCTTGCCCCTCCAATATCCTGATGTACTTTTGGATAGATGTTTTCTTTAGGTTCGTGATGATAATAAGCTCATTTGTCGTTATATTCGGGTTGTTCCTTATCTCAGCCAAAATACGCTGTATGTTCTTCTCCGATTTGCTCACTTTTTTGCTCACTTTTTTATTGTTTTTTTGCTCACTTATTGATGATTTATGAGCAATAAGCCTCAAATAAGGAATTGTAACCTTGATAAAATCTTGTTCGATTAAGAAAGCTTTTTTGCCATAGACAGAAACTATTTTGTTTACTCCCCTGCCCGACCTTTCGCTGATTCTCAACTGCAAGAAGATATCGGAGAGTTCCCTGCATCGTGGTAGGCTTTTTCCTTCGAAAAATCCTTCTAATGTCTGCCCCTCTGGAATCGTCCCATAAGATAATATGTCAATTCTATCCGAGAATACGGAAATCATAGGTGCATTCAGCCCTAGCCAATCATTATGTATGAATGCATTCAGCACTGCTTCTCGGAAGGCTTTTGCATCGAACAGTGGAACATCCTTTCTCTCCACGATGCGATTGCTTTCATCGGCTTGGATTACGTTTATGACATCACAGTAATCAAGAACTTGATCGATGGTATATAACAGGCACTGGTTTCCGAATTCTCGGACAGAATAAAGATTATCCGATTTTCTAGTTCCGGAAAAAACAGAAACCCTCATTGTGATATTGTTCTCGTCGGCCATTAAAAAGGCCAAAATATTGAATTTTCTAGTTCCCGGTACATAAAAGGACAGTTCTTCTTTAAACGTTCCTTCCTTCAATGGAAGGCCTTTGGCGGAGTAATAGATTAGCAATTTTGAGAAGCTAAGATTTTGATTAGGGGATTCGCGGTTGACGATGCTGTCTTGCACTTCCTTTAATTTCTCCCATAAAACAGCCTCAATATGAGGATACTTCCTCAATGCCTCTTTGCTGGAACCGATTCTTATAAATCTTTCCTTGTCGAATTCAGTCGGGACAAGGCGAGCACATGGGATCGTTAAAACGACCACTCTTTTTCCCTCGTAGGTAAATTCTTCGAATTCATAATTTATAGAAGGATTGAGATTCCTTGATATGTAATGCTTGAGATTCTCGCCCTTTTCTTCTTTGTCATAATCAAACGATGTTCCAACCACATTGTGTCCTTCGTCGCTTATGCCCCAAATCAAATAAGCGAAAGACGTGCCTTTTATCGCGGCGGAATTCGACAAAGCTGATATATATTCCCCGATTCCTTTTCTATCGTACCAATTCTCTTTAAATTCAAGCCACTCCTTTTCGTATGTGTAAGAAATAAGTTCTTTGAATAACGCTAAGTCCATTTTTATCACCCACTTTTATTGCTTACATTTATTATACAAAAAAGTGAGCAATAAAGCAGCAAAAAGTGAGCAATAAAGCAGCAAAAAGTGAGCAATAAAACAGCAAAAAGTGAGCAATAAAACAGCAAAAAGTGAGCAATAAAACATAGGTCCTAGTTAATCAATTCCGTCTTCCAACCTTATTTGAAGTAAGTCACGCTCCTTTTAATCCCCAACTTTATTACAAAACAAATATTATTGGAAGTTGGGAATAAAACAGATCGCCCGCACAGGTATTTTTTAAATCAGAGGCTGCTGCCTAATAAAAAAATCCATTGATGCGTTTGTTCTCTAGAACCCCTAAGGAAATCCTGCGGATTGCAAGCCATTTTAGCAGCATTTTATATCCCAATGGCCGATTCTTCCGGCAGAGAAAATCGATTCAATCATATCTTCAAAGATCTTTGGATGGTTTCAAGGATAACCTGAAATATTCCCCCAAACTAGCTTGACTGAATTTTTGAGTGGTTGATATCTCGTTTTTGCCCTTTTAACCGCTTTTCGGCAGGAAAAAGGAGAGGTTCATCGCCTCTCCGTTATCTAAAATGTGCCGATTTTGACGTTTTTTAAGCCTTTTTAGCTATTTTTGACGTCTTTTCGGCGTAGCAAACGTGATGCACTCCACATGTGCTGCTGAATTTGTCTACCTTCTGTTTTGCAGAGTCGGTTGCTTGCTGTTGATACGTAATTCCTTTGATCGTCTTGCCGACTTTGTTCTTGAGGATGTACTCGGCCGCATTGACGTTGTATTGCTGCTTCGTCTTGAGGAAGAACTTGATCTTGTAGGGGTCTTCTCCTTCTCCCACGATGACCTTCTCGACCATCGTCTCGAATAGGTGGCGGTTGAACTCCTTAATCTCATTCCCCTCCTTGACCATGCTTTCGATGGGAGAGAGCTTCAAATCGACGAGCTTCTTTCTCTTGTTCTCGAGGGCGGTCAGTTTCTTTTCGTTCTTCTGGATGAGGACTCCCGGGACTTCCTCCGGTATGTTTTTGGAACAGCATTTCTCTACTGGCTATTCTAATGTTTGAGAACGCCAGTCATTAAGGTTGAGGGCACAGGAGGGAAGAAAAATTTAATCCGTCACAAATTCAAAGAGACGCACTTATTTTGCTTGTTTTTCATCTCGCGTTTATGCGTCAGTCACAGGTTCGCAAGCTTTATTATCAACGTTTTCAAACATTAAAGTATTCAATTAAGAACTGAAATTATTCTTGGTGTTTTGACTAGTGCTGTTTCCTTTACAATAATTATGCTTGCTTTTGTTTTGATCTACTCATATGGTCAAGAATCATTTTGATCATCTTTGCTTTTTCGATTTTGATAACGATTGTTCCGACTTTTCTTTCTATTGAACAAAAGGGTGTTACTATGTTTGTGGGAAAAGAAGTTGGCAAAAGAAGTTATAAGGAAAAAGAATGATACAGACTGTTTCATCATTTCGGTATAGAATGACAACACCAAGAATGTGAGTCTGTCCTGCTTGTTAAAAATATCCGATGTCGTTTGCTTTTAGTCCAAAAGGAATCGAAAACAGGTGGAGGCCACCTCCACCTGTTCATTTACGAAGAGTCAGCTTATGCGGACATTGAAAATATTCGAGCGACTCTTACTTTACAAGTTCCATATTTTTTTGCAGTGACATGGATACCGATGAGTTTAAATTTATTTTTCTCGATCACGAGGGTACCGCTAGAAGATAACGCAATTACGGCGTTGACAACGACATCTTTGACAACCATTGAGAAATTCGTGGTATCAGAAATTGTGATTCTGTAGGTCACATCATCGCTGGCTGTAGCATCTAGCCTGATAGTGAATAGTCTTGTTTCGTCTGCGATGAATTTGCATTCTTTTTCTGCAACATAATTATCTAACTTCAAAGAATATCCAGAAGAATGGTTACACTCATAGCATGTGCCGTTACGACTATAGTTGGCATCGTGTTTATGGACACCAGTCACTTCGACTTTTGCAATCGTTTTTCCGCTTTCTATGAGAGCAAAGGTACGACCGACGAAAGCAGGAGTAGAAGTCGGTAAATAGAACTTGACGTTTTCAACTGTTTCTCCGCCAGTAACCATATCTGTTCCGCTAGGGTAGAACATTCTTGCTGTTTTTTCCGAATTGGTATCTTCAAATCTGATATTGGGGAAATATGTTTCATTTTTGCTATCTATCAAAGGTGTGCGTCTTCCGCCTTCATCTTTTGTGAAAACGTAGAGTTTTCCATACAGGAGATCATACTCTTTCAGAGTATCTTTCTTACTGATTGTATAACCTCTTCCGACTTCTTCTTTTTTAACACCAGTAACTAATAATGAAACCTCTTCTCCTACTGTTGCTTTTTCTACTTTTACTCTTTCTTTCTCAATACCAGTAACTGTGATAGACTTACCATTTTCATGGATATAAAGTGAATCGCCTTTATTGAGTGTGCCACGAGCGATTTTTGTTGTAATCATGATATCTTCTCTTCCTGAGAAAGTGAAGATATCACGGATACCGCAATAAAAGTCAGCAGTGTCATAGTTTTTCAATGTGACGTTTTCAATATCCTGAGCATTGAGAGCGTAGTTATCATCATCGATTGATAATGCAGAAGTTGGAATCTCGTTGATACCGGCTAAATCATATGATTTATCGGCAACGATATGAACTTTTCTTGTTGTGTTATCATCAAACTTGACCTCTTGTTCTATGAGTTGAATCTTATCATCGACAAGATTCTCGCCTAATGTCTTTTCGAAGTAGGTGACATCCAATTTGACCTCGTATTGAGCAATCTTCATTTCACCTGTCTTTTCCCCGGCCTCATATTCTGTTGTTTCAGGTAAGGTGATTCTGTATTCATAAACGCCAACAGTACTCGGTGCGACGGCCTTATAGGCTTCTGTTCCTTTTTTTCTGTATTCGACTTTCAATCCGGCTTTATCTTCGCTTACGATGTAATCATTCAATTCATAAGGTCTTGTATTATAAATAAATTCAGATTTGGTGACCGTGATTGTTCTCGGCTTCAGAGTAAGAGCGGTATCAGGCACTGTTTTGACTTCGTGGAAGTTACATATTTCACATGTTCTTTCGTCGATTCTATCTTGCTGATAAGCGGCAGGTGTCTTGACTGCCCAGGTTCCCTGATGCTCTGCAAAATCCTTCTTCATCGAATCATGGCCTGTACAAGTTGTCTCATGCCAATGACCGGAGATATCACTCTTCCATTCCGTTCCCCATTCGTGGAAACCAGTACCCTCAATTGTTCTTTCTGTCTCGTATTGGCAGACAGAGCAAACACCTTTTTCGACTTTGTCTTTATGAATGTCGGCTTTTGTCTTTTCCGTCCAGACAAAGGTGTGGTTCGCAAGATTTATCTTCTCGTTGCAAGAGGAATCAGTACAAGTATTCCAATGCTTTGTTTCATCTTTGTCCCATGCTGTTGAGAAGGTGTGATTGTGTACAGGCTTCTCTGTCTTTTGTGTTGTTCCAGGTGTGGTGCTTTCTTTCTTTCCACATCCGGTCAACGGGCCTGCTGTCAATAAAGCAAAGACAGCAAATAAAGCGGATATCTTTTTCTTTTTCATATTTCTTTATACTATTTATTTCTGTTTTCCCAATAGTACATTTACCTCCTTGATATTCTGGGAAAATCATGTTCGAAGTCTTATCGTCTTTAGATTTCTCCGACAAGAGTCAGAATGTGATCGATTTTCAAAAAGCCATTTTCTCCGGAGAAAACCATTGTCTTTTTATCTTTGCTGATAGTTCCTGCAAATGATTTGAAGAAACCATGTTTCGTTGCAGTAATTCCTTTTTTCATATCTTCTTCAGTATCATAGAACAAGATAGATTGATTGGAAATTTTATAATAGATATCTTTTTCGTAATATTCGGAACCTCCTTCATAACTGAGGCCGAAACACGTTTTTGCAATATCTTTCGTTTCGTCGAAGACAAATTTGATAGTCGCTGTCTTATTCATGGCAACCAACTCTTCTTCGGTTAATTCTTCCCCCTTTAGGAACTCTTCTTTTTCTTCATCTGTGCATGAAAATGTAACGATTGAATCTGTATGATTGAATGTTTTTCCCTTAATGCTTTCTAATCCCCATTTTGCATAGAGGGTAAAGACTCTGGCTGGCATATAAGAAAAAGTAAAAGGTGTATCATTCAAAGTGGCACCGAAATCATTGCTTTCATACCAGCCGACAAACTCATACCCCGCCTTTGTCGGATTGTCAGGGGCATTGATTGCAGAACCGGCTTCTGCAGTAATATTGTTAACTGCACTGCCTCCTTTACTATCGAAAGTGATAGTGTATTTTGTCTGTTCATTCAGTTTTTCGATGATATCCGTCGTTTCTCTTAAACAAGTAATGCAGACGTACTTCATCAGACCGTTTTCTGTACTTGTCGGTTCCTTAATCACCAATCCGTTGTTCTGGACATGTTTTTCTTTTTCGGTGGTATCTGTATGACCATCCGTCTGACATACATGCCAATGATAGTTTTCATCGCTTTCCCATTTTGCGGAGAAATTATGTTCCTTTTCTCCACAGGAAGTGAATAAGGAGGTTGCCATGAGAGATAACAGCAGTGTCGTCATAAGCTTTTTGCGTTTCATATGTATTCTCCTTTTTTGCGTATGTCGCATTAAGACCATTTTAACAATAAGAAAAACACGGCAAAAGTGCCATTTGGCACCCCTGACCGTGTTTTTTTGACAAAAACATCTATAAAATCAATATTTTAGGAGATTTTTAGTGCTGAAATCAGAGAATTTCATCATCTTTGTTCAGGATGACAATGCCGGATTCTCTGGCTTTGACAGCGAGTTGTGTGCGGGAACGGAAGCCGGTCTTCTGAAGCATATCGGCGATATGGTTTTTGATGACGCCGGGTGAAACATTCAATCTTTCTGATATTTCGATATTTGAAAAACCTCCTGTCACATAGCGCAGGACTTCCAACTCTTTTTTCGTAAATTTGGAACTGTCTGTCAATCCAATCTTTACAATGTGTGAAGCGGTAGGGTAAATGATCTCGCCGCTCATGACTTTTTCCATCAGTTCGATGATGGGCTGTTCGTTTGTCTCTTTATACCAGAAACCTTCGATGCCGATCTTTTTTGCTCTTTCGATGTAGGAGCATTCAGGCATCGAGGTGACGATGATGATCTTGATCTTTGGAAATTTCTTTTTGATCTTCTCGGCTTCATCAAGCCCGTTCTCTCCGCCTTCTGTGATGACATCCATCAGGATGAGATTGATCGGTCTTGATAGGCAGTAGACTTCTGTGAAAGCGGCGGAAGCGATGCTTCCTGCCAAAGTGAAATGGGAAGAAGTTTCAATGAAGTGTTCGAATAACTGTCTTGGCATGGCCTGGTCTTCAACGACAAGCACTTTGTATTTCTCATCTGTCATGGGTGGGGTCTCCTTTCTCTATGGTGATATTCATTTCAAAACGTGGCGAACTATTGATCTTCATACTTCCGCCCTCTCTTTCGATGAGAGAACGAAGTGAGGATAATCCGCCCGCTTCTTTGATTTCTTCTTTAGGCTGTTCTCCATTGTTGGTAATCTGAATATCTAAGAATCTTTGCCGCTCTTTGAAAGAAACATAGACTTGATTTCCTTTAGCGTGTTTGATGGTGTTTGTCATGCATTCGATGACTGCTTTTATCGTGAGTTTTTTTGCTTTTCTGCTCTCTGGTCTATTTCCGCTGAAATGGATTTGGATACCGATAGCCTGAGCTGCTTTGAACAGTTCGTCATAGCTGTCATTGCTTTCATTTTCTTTCATACTTTCAAAGGCGATGATCGTATTCTTTCAAGCAGTCAGCAGCTTTTCTTTTTCTTCTTTCGTTATATTTTTGTTGAAGGACTGACGCGAAAGAATCAATAGATTGCCTAATTTGTCATGGATGTTCATCTTAGCAACCAAGGTCTCTTTCTCGATGGTCATTTCCGCGATGGTTTCTCCGTATTGTTTCATTCTTTTATTGAAAGTAGAGAGCTCTTTGTTTTTTTCGCTCAGTTCCATTGAGAGCTGATGATTTCTTGTGATATCACTTGCAATTATCTCATAAAGGCATTTATCGGATAGCTGATGTTCGATTTGTTTGAAAGAGTAGACCTGATTATCAAGAGAAATTATATATTCTTCGTCCTTCTGATTTGCATCGCTCATTCCTCTTATATTTTTATCGGCGAGAATGCTGATGAACTTCTTTCCGTTCAACAGGCACTCTCCCGTGATTTTGATGGATAGGTCATTCATCTTGCGGTTGACCAGTCTTGTGACGCCGCTTTCTTCATAAAAGCAGATTCCGGAAGGAAGATCATTAAAGGCTTCTTTGATGCTCATCTTTGATAATGTATTCTTTCTGCTCTGAATGAGGAGGATAATGATGAACAAATTCAAAAGGGTAAATAAAGACCATAATGTGAAGTCGACTGAAATGGGAATTGAAGCGGCAAAAGAGGATAAGCATCCTAGTTTTGAAATATCTTTCTCATCCAAACAGGTAAGACATCCGATAAGGAGAATGCTATAGAAGAAGACGATGACGCTTTCTGTCAGGATGAAAAGGATTTTTTGTTTATGTCGATGGCTTAAAAAGATGTTGCATAGAGAAAAGATAATGAGAGAAAAGTAGAGAATAGGAAGAAGCATTTGGATAGCATAGGGTGAAGAAATGTAATTCATTTTGTTTCTCCTCCTTTAATCGGAAAAGTGAGAACGGTATAGAAAAGATCATCTTCTTTAAAAGAAGTTAGCGTCAGGCGATATTGTTTCATCTTTTCTTTTTCAAATCCATATGGCGATACAAGAGAAACATCAGAGATGATGCGAAGGGATAGTTCATTTTCAAAAGAGTCAATTCGCAATATCAATTCATGAAGTGAATCAAAAGTTGTTTTGAGATAGTATTCAAAGAATTCATAAAGGAGAATGCATAGATCTCCGTTATATTCTCCTTTTCCATTATTGATAAGGGAAGCCAAGATACCACATTCGTTAAGATAGACGAGGGATTCATTGATGGATAAGACAATCTCCTGAATGTTGATGAGCTCATGTTGATTATGAAGGATTTCCAAATTGCTTCTTCTCTTGATATAAGTGAGATAGACGCATGCTTTCTTCATATTCTTCAAGCAGTTCTCGGATTCTTTATCTGTTTTTTCAAGCAGCTCTTTTAACTGATTCAGGTCTTCTTTGACAATAGCGAAGATATTGTCATAAAGCTGGTTTTTCTTCTCTATCTTTGCTTTCTGTTCTTTGAGTTCGTTTTCATAGGCGATGAGTTCTTTTTCTTCTGACAGCAATTCATTCTTGCTTGATAATTCATTGACCATTTCAATAATAGAAGAAAGGTCTTCGATATAAAAGATATGACCGCCTGATATGTTCTGATTCGATAAACGGATATTTTTACTGAGGAGAAGGGAGCCTTTTGTCATGCTCTCTTTATATTGTGCTTTTGTGATATCTATGTCATCAAGGTGATTGGTGACAGGATTCAGTTTTTTGTCCGTGATGACAAAAGGCATCGAAGATATCTTCGAATAAGTGAGATAGTTATCATTGGAAGGAATCAAACCGATTCGGATGCATGTCTCAATCAGAAGAATAAAAGAAAAAGACAATAATTCCGGTATCTTATAGGACTGTGTAGCAAAGATGAAACATAGTGTGCAGGCTATTGTAGTGATTAGAAAGACAAGGAGCGGAATCCAGATTTTTCTTTTGCAGACGGAAATACTGCACTTTAGAATCAAAGTGACAAGTGAAAGGAAAGTCATGATGATGATCCATGCAATCGCTAGATAAAAGATAATTCGATGGGTATATTCCACAACGGAATTTTCCTCTGTCGCTTTGAAAGCAAAGGCCAGCTGATGAAAATCGTTTGTCAGGATAAGAATGATAAGAACAAAGGCCGGAATCAAGATGAGATAGATCAGTTTGGACAAGTTTTCTTTTTTCTTTCTTGTCAGTTCCATCATGGCGATAAGAGAGATAGGAGGAACAAGACACTGAGGGATATAATACATGTACCATAAATACCTGGAGATTGTATCTTTTCTTGAAAAGACGTTATATTTGATGAAACGAATAAAAAGCCAGAAGAAAAGCAGGACGGCGATGATGACTAGTTTTCTTCTGATTCCTTTTTGTATGATCCTTTGTCGGATTGATTTTCCCCAGATGAAGATCAGGATGAGAAAGATGGTATTGGCCAGATAGGAAAAGGTCTGTGCATAAAAAGGGGGAAGACTGATATCGTAGTATTGGAGAAATCCCGCAAGCACAATGAAAAACATGAAAATAGCAGTCTCGATTGTTTTTCGGCTTGCTTTTGTTGGCATACCTTTCTCCCTTGAACTGAGTTTATTCTATAACACATGGTCCATTCTTTTCAATTATGGTTTGTTTTATTATTAAACAATATCTTATCGATATCTTACCAAAGTGTCGGTAACAACACCGCTATATTGATAGACTCCGTTGCAGCAATGCAAAATATACCCAGCCATTTTAGAAAGATGTATAGCTTGGTAAAAACACAGGGTATTTCAAAATCCGATTTTTATGATTCCCAATTAACATCTTGCAAATCATTTCACAATCCACCTTTTTGACTTGGTTCTCCCCTGAATTTCGATGATTCCGTGCTCTTTTAAAATTTTGATATATCTGGCTACAGTTCGCTCGCCAGCACCAGTGTTCAAGGCTATTTCCTTCATCGAAATTGTTGGATTCTTTTCTAAGCAGCCGATTATAGCGGATTCAATGCTGCTAAGTTTGTATCCATTTGTGCCATTTATGCCATCATTTATGCCGTCATTTATGCCAAAAGCGTGGCATAAATCATTATTTGTGGATTCAAGAATTCCCAACAGTGCAGCAAAAACCATTGTCCCCAACTTTATTCTCAACCAAATATTATTTGAAGTTGGGAATAAAACAGATCGCTCGCACAGGTGTTTTTTAAATCAGAGGCTGCTGCCTAATCAAAAAAAATAAAGCTATTGATACGTTTGTTCTCTAGAACCACTAAGGAAATCCTGCGGATTGCAAGACATTTTAGCAGCATTTTATATCCCAATGGCCGATTTTCGCTTCCGGCAGAGAAAATCGATTCAATCATATCTCCAAAAATTTTTGGATGTTTCCAAGGATAACCTGAAATATTCCCCCAAACTAGCTTGACTAAATTTTTGAGTGGTCGATATCTCTTTTTGGTCCTTTTAACCGCTTTTCGGCAGGAAAAAAGAGAGGTTCATCGCCTCTCCCTTATTTAAAATGTGCCAATTTTCAGGCACTTTTCCTCGTCAGTGCAACTATAGTCTCAACATGCATCGTCCCCACTTGAAATACATGTTTACGGAACCGAGGTGGGCTACGGAATAGACATGTCCACTGACGTGTGATTTTTCATATGTCTACTGGATGGTGAATACGAGGTAAGTCGTATCGGATACGCAATCAAATACATTCGATTTGCTCGTTTTGAGCTGATTATCTGAACCTGTATTTGCCTTTGCCTTTCACCTGCTCCACCACATTTAGATTTTGGAGGTAGCTGATGTAATTAGTGCTAGCCGACTTCGAGGCGTTGAGGTAAGACACGATGTCCGCCCGGCTGAACTCTTCGTTGAAGAAACGATCAAAGATGGCGGTCAGCGTTTTCCTGATGGAATTGGAATACGTTGATCTGTTGATGATGCCTATCGCGTCCACGCTATTAATCTTTATCCTCTCGCCACCAAAGTCCAAATTTTGGTCTTTCGAGGTAGTTTTTTGGCCTTCAAAGTCCAAATTTTGGTCTTTCGTAGCCAAATCCATTGCCCTATAGGAATATTGAAGGTACTTCGTGCTTATCGGTATCATGACGGATGTGATGTCGATGTTCTCGTCGTATTCCTGATAATGGATGCCATCGCTTCCGTTCTCAACCATGGCGCGTTTCGCTTTGCCGACCCCAGAGCTGAAAGACTCGATGAGATCGAGAGATCTGAACATCTCACGGATAGAGGGATTCTCATACATCCTGTTTGGGAAGGAATCTTTCGTGTTTAGGTCTTGTATTGTTATTGGTGGAATCGGCTTGTTGTAGTTGGTTATCACAATGGAGTCATCATAGACATATACTTGGACGCTTCTAGGGTTTTCGTAGTTCTTATGCACGATGGCATTCGTTAAAAGCTCTTCGACCGCGGAATACGGGTAATTGTATATGGTCTCGCTTTTGAGGTCGTCTTTCACGCGGAGAGTCAGGGATTTCAAATAGGCATTATTTAATCGACATCCATTCATACCACCGCTTCACAGCGTGGCATACGGCTTAGAAGCTATGAGCTTGTAGTCATCGTCGTGCGTTTAGAAATACTCCATGAGCCAATAGATCCCGTTTGTCCATTTTCTAAGCTTTTCGGATAGCAGCTTTCTCGTTATCGGCATGACCTGGAAGACGCTGATGTATTTGTGCTTTGAGTAATAGCATTTCACGATTTTCGGAGTCTTGAACGCCTCAGGCAAAAGCAATATCGTTCCGCAGTATTTCCCCTTGATTCCCATGTCTATCGTATCGGAGACCGTGATTGCCTCCTTTTTGTTAAAGGCGTATTCCGCGGTGGACCAAAGAAGGGAGTTGAGGAAAAGCCATTCGGCCTTCGACTCATCGACTTCCACTTCCAGGGATATGAGCATCATGTACTCGTTTCTGGGGTTGGCCTTGCTACCCCATCCGATGTCGCGCTCAGGCATCAGATAGTCGCTTGCGCCAATGGTGCATAGCTTCCAAAAAGGCAATTCGTCCGTCGGCTTGAAGACTAATGTCGTTATCGGCTTCATGTCATTTGGCAGGACATTCTTCTTCAACTTCAGGCTGAAAGCAGGCTCTTCACCTAGAACGGCTTTGTAATGTTCAAGGAGCTTTTGGTGCCTTTTGCTTTCCATATCATTCTCCAGCATTGTTGGAAACGTCTTTTAGGTAATAGCCACCCGTTTTCCTGGAGCCCCTCAATTCGATGTACTTGCCCAATTCCCTTCGTATCGAATTTCTTACCATATTCAAAGTAATTCCTTTGTCGTCAGCGGATAGAATCTCATAGATCTTATCAGCCTTTATTCCCGGATTGCTTTTCACCGTTCTTATGATGGACAACCCCAAATCATTTATTTCGTCATTTATTTCGTCATTTATTTCGTCATTTATTTCGTCATTTATTTCGTCATTGTAATTTAGGTTTGGGAGATACACGATGAAGAAGTTCTCGCTGTCATAGAACTCGGGTTCCTTGCCGGTGCCTTTGTAGGCATTCAGGGTTCTCGGTATTCCCGTCCCATAATTCTCAATCAAGCCTAGTTTATCAAGCAGATGGACCAGTCTCTCATTCCTATAGGTCTGGACGCCTTTCAGCACGTCTTCGAGCGTCGTCTTATACAGTCCGCCGGGGCTTGTGATCTTCGCCTTGTCCTTGTAGAACTCGACCTTGATGTTCGACCTGATGAAATAGTTCGTGTGGCAGAAGGCGTTCAGGATGATCTCGCGTAAAGAGTTTCCTGGATATGAGGGCGTCTCGATTCTTTTCCATGAGACTCTGTCGATGACCGCGGAGACGTCATTCATCCTCTCGGCTTGCTCTTGGGTATCCAATAGGGCTTTGAGCAGAGAGCCTTCGAACGTCTTCTTGAGCTTGAAGTTCATTTGACCGTCGTATTCGGCGACCTTCACGCACACGGGCGACTCATCCGAAAGAAGCAAGCCGAGGTTGGTGTATGCCCCGTTCGCTCTTCTTAATCCAAGGGTGACCATCTGCTTGTCGCCGAAATCAATCTCGTGCTCATCGCAGAACTTGCTCAAGAAGCGGAAGGTCAGATCCTGGTTGTCGCTGATGTCGCTCTCGTAGTCATAGGCCTTGGAATCCATGATCATCTTGAGGATCTCATCCTCGCTGCATTTTCGGATGGATGTCCCAACCCTTTTGTACACGCCGCTCGGCTTTGGGCCTTTTTCCCTGAGGTAATATGGTTTGTTGTTTCCTTCTTCGACGTCAATCTCAAGCACACCATCCTCGTCGAAATCGAAGGTGACGAGGTTCGACGGAAGAGGATAGAACGCCTCCTGGAGCCATGATGCCAGTTTCAGGGAAAGAGCGTCCCTGTTCTCCTCAAGAAACGATTCATTGATCGTTCCATCGTCGTTCACCCCGACGTAGATCTTCCCGCCTTTTGTATTCAGAAAAGCAATGATTTCATTTTTAACCTCGTCGATCAGTTTGCTCTTCAATTCAACGACATTTGATTCATGAAACATAGGCGTCACGCTCCTTTTTATTTAGTCACTTAGCAATTCAATTATATTTTAATTGACTAAATATTTCAATTCTTCCGTGAAAAATAAAGCAGATTTGTATTATAAATGTCTCTTCATCACAACATTCGTGAGATTCCATAAAGTGCAAGAATGTCCTCGACAATTGCCTTTTCTTTACTCTGAAAAGTGAAGAATAAAGTGAAGAATAAAAGCCCAAATATTCCATAGCTCAAAAAGAAATTTCCGAAAATCTTTAATCCTTTCAACCAAACAAAACCATAGAAAAAGTCCCCACTACGGAGACTTGTTCACATGTTTAGTTTCTCTTGAATATCAACATGATGTTGCATTCGTCGATGATGTTGGATTGGCATAGTGCCCATCCATCCTTTGCCATCTCGTTGCATTCCTCAGTGATCCTCATCTGGGACACCTCAGATTCCAACGGGGTGAGATACTGCTAATCGATCTGTATTCTGTCTTCATTCTCGTATCCACCGGTGCTCACGCTGATGGCGACGTGAACCTTCTTATGAAAAACCTTCCTTCTTTCCCCCGATGGACCCTTCTCGAAAATGCAATGGTCGCAATCGCAGTCGAACTCTCCGATCCTCATTGCTTTCGGGACATCGAAATTCCCGATGAAGTCCCTGTGGTTCAGCTCTGATTTGAAGACGAAGTTCAATCGGTGCGAGTCAGGCTTTCGAGCACTTTTCGTCCTAATTTCTCATATCCACCAATCGATACTATATTGCCGTACTGAATGGTCGGACGGTAGATATGGTTCCTCATACTAGTAAAAGCCGCTTTCCTTCGCTTTTGGAAGAATCAAGACTGATTTTTAGTAAGAAAAAGAGAGGCCCATCGCCTCTCCATTATCTAAAATGTGCCGATTTTGACGTTATTTCAGGCCTTTTTATCCGCTTTTCCTCGTCAGTGAAACTATAGTCTCAACATGCATAGTTTGAACACAAGGAACATGACCATACATACGATGAACTGTATAGAAGGAACATATCGACTAGGAACCGTTTTTCGAGAGGTCTACTGGAAGCTTCAATCGACCACTGTAGCATAAGGAGACATATCATTGAATTCTCTTTACTATAATTTGGCCAATGGTCTTGATGCAATTGGCTTGTAATCTTACTCATGCGTGAGGAAACACATCATAATCCTATTGATACCGTCATTTCCTTTCTCAAACTTCTTAAGCAACAATTTTCTCATTATCGTTACAGCAATGTATTATGTTCTGTATGATTTCTTTTAAACACGCCATCACTTGCACGAGTGTTTCCTTAACGCTCAACAAGTCCAGGATTGCCCAAATCGACTTATATTTTGAATAATTTATCCGACTTGGATAACGTTAATATTTCTTCACCTTCTTTTATTCCTATCTGAGATAATCGATCATTGAGAATTGGAATAATCAACTGATAACCGGTATCCCTTGAAGTTTGAATTATAGGTTCAAGAGTCTTTAAATCAACATTCTCCATCATATCCTGAACGAGAAAACGAGGCATTTCACGTTTAAGATAATCGTATTGAGCAAATAAAGCAAACGCTAAACAAGAAGCTACCGCCTTACTGTCTCCAGAACCTTTTTTACCACCTTTTACTGAGATAGGAAAACCGGTGTCATTAAATGATAAGCCATCCTTTTCCTTCATGATGAGGGATTCATACTTGATGAATAAGGCGTTTATCTTGTCCTTAACATCAGAATAATAGTTTCTATTATTATCAATTATTTTTAATTTTTCCTCTAAATCTCTAATCTTGATAGAATTCTCATTGTATTTCTTATAGTCGAATTCCTTTTTATTTTTTCTATCTCTTAACACTAATACATCCTCGTATCTTTGATTGAGGTTGGAATTCAAACCATATTTGTATTCAACCATGTTGGAAGTGATTTTATTTCTTACTTTAGAAAGCTCAGAATTAATTACTTTTAATCCATTTTTACATTCATCCAATTTTGATTGATATCTATCGATTCTATTATGGACCATGGAATCATGGAAGTAGACCATCTCATCAAAACTGACGCTGAGATTTTTAAGAAATGTGATTCCGTCATCGTAAAGAAGCCTCAAGGATTCTTTATCAATAACAGAAAGATTCTTTTGCTCAGATTTTATCTTCTCTTGCCAAATTGAAACTCTTAATTCTAACTCGTTCTTCTTCTTTGAAAGAGTATTTTCCTCATCCAAAAGTACTGCATTTTCATTATCTTTATCAAAATCTTTGATTGCTTCAGCTGATTTCATCTCATTATTTAACTTTATAATCTCTAAATCATCCTTGTCAATTAAAGGTAATAAGTCATCTATTTTCTTTAATGAATATTTCTTAAGAATTTTTGAATTTTCTGTAATCAAAGTATCAAAAGATTCTTTGATTTTGAAATATCCACTTCCATCTTCAATGCCAAATAGAAAATCATAGATACTTTTATATTTTATGTTTTCACAAAAATTATCATTGAATTTAAGCATCTTTTCAGCAGCAATATCAACTCTCATAAAAAATGGTATTACATCTCTAAAAGAAACTTTATCTTCTTTACAATCAGGCATAAATAATTTTTTTAATTCTTTATTGTAACTTTTCGCATTCATCTTACTATTATCGATATAGCAAGAACCTTTTTCAAACAAATCACGCCTTAAAATATGAAATGATCCTTCTTCACTTTGAACATAGAGAGTTGCATATACTTTCTTTTCATCCAAAAAAGTTTTTATCTCAGTATTAGGAATAGAATCGCTATCCTTATATAAATAAGTTATTGTCTTTGAGCCTAAGCAAAGATTGATAATTTTAGCAAAGGTAGTCTTACCAATATTATTACCTGATTCTTTCTCTCCTTTATCAACAATAAAAGAAGGGCCATTAAGATTGAATTTAACATCTCTTATCGTTTCATTATCCACTTCAGAGATTATGGTCAATCTGACTAATCGCATAGTTCATAACCCCCTTTTGTTTTTCTTATCTTATTCATTAATAGCAACCAATCAAGAGAATAGAAATACAATAACTGATTATCGCTTATCTCAGTTTCAAAAAAATGAAGATTCTCAAGCGAATCGCAACCATGTTTCTTCATATGTGAATATAGCCTTGCTGATGTATAGTATATCGACCTGTTAGGTGCACTATCGAAATCAATTATCATTCTTCACCATCGACTTTCAATAATATTCTACATTTATAAAAAGCATAGATGACTAAAGCAAGCGAATAAATTGGTATAGATTCTTCATCACAACTTTCAATACTAGAATTTGACACATAAATGGATACTTTTGCTCTAATCCAGTATAGGATATCACCCGAATTTTCTTTTATTTTATCTTCATCGTTAATACCAATTCTATGTTCTCTTAAATATTCGAAATAATAGCTGTTTATGATATTTAAAAATCTTTGCTTTATTGCCAAGTCTAATTCAGACATTGTTGTTAAAGCAGTTTCTATGGCATCATAATAATCATAAAAGAGATTTTCAATTTCCTCTTTAGTGTTTGCATCAATGTTGTTTTTGAAAATTTTGTCTTCGATACTATATGGTTTTAGGTGGCTTTCGTATTTAGCACCGGATTCAATTTTTATAATTTCCTTGATTATTGAGGAAAAAGTATTTGGTCGAGCTGATATTTTTCTACTGGTTTTTACATTTTTTCTATAATTGCTATATTGACAAGCAAAGAAATCATATAAACATTTATATAAACTGACACAATCTTTGTTTTCACAAAAAACTAATGAGAGCACATCAAAAGAATGACGATTTTGATATAGCTCATTCAGTTTATATTCAATATCATTTATATTTAATATATTTCTATATTCATCAATAAAATCATCAGTTGCATGGGCTAATCTTTCTTGAAATTTATTCAGGACAAATATTGTTTTGTAACACGCAGGTAATTTATCGGAATTAACTAATTCGCTTACTCTATTATCTTCCCATTTTAATGATTCTTTCTTTGAATTTTCAATTCCGAACGAATCACCAAGAGAATCCATAATCGCATAAACAAACTTCTTATTTGTTAATCCATTAGAATTTGATTTTACTATATCTAAAATGTCAATAAATTTCATTTTGTGGTCCTATTTAATGAACAAATTGCCTAATTTTAACATATGAATTAACAATATTTAATAGCAAGTACTTCCACAATACTTCCACGGAAGTTGTCTGGTAGCCAAAAATTTTGTTATGTACTTCAAAAGCGGAATAATCTAAGAGTCATTAAAAAGCATGTACGCTTTTGGAGGTAAACCTATGACAAACAATAATTCAAGTTTCTTCAATCTACAAAGCTGTCTTAACTCAACAGGAAAGAAACTTTGTGTCATCAAAGTCTTTGAAGAACCCACAAAATATAGAAAGGAGTCTCATTATGGCTCATAAAATTTTATTTGATGATGGTTTTAACGATTATTTAACTGAAGGTGCGGAACTCGAAGGTAAAGATGGAATTCCTAAATTAATCAAACAAAGTTATGTAGAAATGCCTAAGAAGATGATTCTATTTTCTAAAGCAAGAAATTCTGCTGATAAAAGAGGATTTGTACATTTTTATCAACATGACAAGTACTTTTTCTCTTTTCTAAATAATCCTAAGAGATATTTGAATCTATTATCTCAATTTGATGGTGTAATTACTCCTGATCCAACAATGATGATAGGCAGATCAAGAACTAGACTAGCTGCAAGTACTTATATGAATAGAGCAATAGGTTTCTATTTTCAGAAAAATGGTATTCCCGTCATTCCTAATATTAGATGGGGTGATGAGAACACATATGAATTTGCTTTTCTTGGTGTACCCAAGAATTCTATCATTGCCATCTCTACAGTAGGGGCAATTCAAAAAGATTCTAAAACAAATAATTATTTAAGAAATTGTTTTAAGAATGGACTAAAAGAAATGCTTGAATACTTATCACCATCAAAAGTGATTGTTTATGGAGCAATGCCAAATGAAATTTTCGGAGAATTCTTAAATAAATATGAATTTATTAGGTTTCCTAGCGAAATAGAACTCGCTTATAACAAGGAGGACAAATAAAATGGGTATGACATATAAAGGAGGTTCACCGGAATTTAGATCATTAGGTGATAATGTTGAAAAAATGAAGAATGATCCTCAGTATCAATTTAAGGATGGATGTTTTGGACCTTTGCATCATAATTCTCAAAATGCACATGATTTATTCTTTGATGACCCGATTGCCGCAGCCAGAGAATTCTATGATAAAATAGCTTATGGCGGCATAGAGAATGCTATAGGAGAAGATAACTGGACGACAAAGATGAAAGACGGAACGTATATCAATTTTAGAATAAAGACATCATCGGAAGGTTCTCCAGCTGTCCAAATAAATATCAAAAATTCAAGCGATAATGCCGGGGTTAGATTTCATAAAGTTCACTTCAGCAAACCTAAAAAACAATAATATAAGAGGATAGAAAATGAAAAAAAATATTAATACAACATTTAGTGAAGAAGAAATTAAAAGATTGTCAGCACTGATTGGTAAAAAAATCAAGTCCTTGCACCACGATGAGTTCACTCTAGGTAATTTATCAATTCAAAAAGTCGGCATCAGATGCGAAGATAAAATATATGCATTACAAACTGATTATAACTATGTTGATTTTCTTTGGGGAGAAGAAGGTGTTGCAAAATTACATTTTGTTGAGAGTACCGAAGCAAATCTTATTGTATCTGCCACTCCTCCAATCAAATATGTGAACGAGACAATTAATGACATAGTAGAAGATGTCATAATTGTTAGAGATGAAATTGAAGAATTTGTAGATGGACAATCTATTGGTACTTTTATATATGATAAAGGTATTATCTTAGTATTTAAAGATCATCAAATTGGAATTGAGCTGGATTCTTGGATGGCAGAAATGATAGCTGTCTTCCGTTCCTCAAACGCCTTGTCAAAGTTTACTCCACTAGATTATGAGTGGGGAGATGATGGTCATGATTCAAATTGCAGATTTGAAGCTAAACGATTCCAAATCAGCCTTACAAAATGGAAGCAGGTATAAGTTCTATTCAGAAATTAACGATTATGGAATTTAAAGAGTTATATCATATTTTCTTAAACAACAATGACACTAAATTCAAAGTCACACAAAAAGACGGATCATCATTCATCGGTAGGATTCATACCTGGTTCGAATCTGATGATGAAAACGATTCAAATGGTCAACCTCATCAAAATGTTTGGCTTGTGATTCAAGAAGTTTTAATACCTTCCACTACAGATTCAGATTTCAAACCGGGATCATCACAAATTTTAAGTGAGTTAGATTTTCCAATTGACATAGAAATATGTCACTAAGCTAATCAATTTGTTTTTCCAAAAGATAGTCATTGATTCAATCAGATGGCTATCTTTTTTTGTCCCTATATCAATCAAAAGACAATGGTCTTCAAAAGTATCCTAATTTCTTTATAAACACAGGTACTCGCTTTTTTATTCTATGCAACCAATCCCACCATCAATCAACATTTGTACTTAAGTCTCCTCCTTTTTTAAGTGTTTACCCAATTGTTGAAATGTAGAAGTGATGTGAAATCATTTTCTTCAAGGCATCCTCAGTCACGAACCGGATTTGCTTGTCTAAGTTTTCAGTTGAGTTGCTCTTGTGAGTCAGCTATGATATTTTCCAAAAGTGGGCCAAAAAGGCAAACAACGCAATCACAACCCTGAATTTCTAATAATCATATTTTTGAATTGCTTTTTTGTAGTTTCGGAACTTTTCATTCTAAATCGTAATATCCACCAATCGATACTATCTTGTCGTACCACAAGGTCAAAGGGTGGATATATTTCCTCATACTAGTAAAAGCCGTTTTTCTTCGTTTTCGGAAGAATAAGAAACGATTTTTGACACAAAAAAAAGAGGTTTGTTACCTCTCCATTATTCAAAATGTGCCAATTTTCAGGAACTTTTTCTCATCAGTGCAACTATAGTCTCCATATGTGTCGGCGACATACGAGGAACATGTCTACCAATACAGGGTACCTCATGGAAGGAACATGTCTACTGGATGCATTTTTCAACATGTCTACTAGAAATTAAAGACAACATCCCTAGTATGAGGAAAGTATTGAGTTTTACAAGATTCCATAGTGCTTAAGATGGCTAAACCTTTCATTAATATCCAACGCAATGATAACTGCAATCTAGACGACGTTTCTTGTTTCTCCCCAGCTCCAGACCATCGGAGGAACGCTCCGCTCCTTTACTTCATTCAATTCGCCTTCCAATATCCTGACTTATTAGACCCGATTCTCTCAATATAGCCTTTTTCCTTCAAAACAGAGATGATCTTATCGATGGAAGTTTTACCTAAATGACAGATAATCATCAGCTGCGGCTTAGTAATATTTGGGTTGTTCCTTATCTCAGCCAGGACTCTGGTTTGGGAATCGTTCAAGGATTTATCACCCACTTTATCACCCACTTTATCACCCACTTTATCACCCACCTCGTTGATGAAGTTGAATGGAATGGTGACGGTGATGTCGTTGTCGGAGAAATCAAAAGCTCCTTCTCCGTATTCAGACGAAATAACAGGAATTCCTCTTCCCGTTTTCTCACTGATATGCAGCTGCAAGAAAATTTCAGATAGTTTCTCATTTACGGGAACGGAATGTCCGCGAAAGAAACCCGCCTTAGTCTGAAGAGGAGCAAGTCCGCCTCTTGAAAGTATCTCAATCCTATTGGAGTACACCATGATCATCGGTTCGTTTCCGTCTACCCATTTATTATGAAGGAAGGCATTGATGACTGCTTCACGGAAGGCATCCATGTTGAAAAGCCTGACTTCCTTCCTTTCGACGATTCTATTCCTCTCATCGGCCTGGAAGATATTGATGACGTCTCCATATCTAAGAACTTCATCCAGAGAATAGAGAAGGCACTGATATCCGAATTCACGGACGGAATAAAGTTTCGATGCCTTGGTCTTGCCGGTGAATATCGCCACCCTGATCGGCATTTGGGAATTGTCGGAGAGAAGCTGGGCAAGGAGGTTATATTTCCCATCTTTGTTCCTAAGATCAAGATTCTCCTCAAATGTCTCATCCCTTAGTTTCAGCCCCTTGGAGCCGTAATATCCAAACAGCTGGTTAAATGTAAGCTGCTGTCTCTTGGATTCAATGGTCAATATGGAAGGCATGCCAAAAGTCAGAACGGAGAACAGCTTGGCTTCCCTTTGGGGATATTTGGAAAGCTTCTCTCTGCTTGATCCTATTCTGATATACCGGATATCCTGATATCCGGTAGGAACCGTTTGAGCCGCCGGAATCACCAAGGCAACGATTCTCTTGCCTTCTATTTTCATTTCCTCGAAATAGAAGGCAACGCTTGGAGAAAGTTGTCTGGCAAGATAATGCTGAAGTGGCTCGTTTCCGTTGACGGATTCGTTTTGATTGAACGTTGTCCCTTTGATCTCATGTGTCTTGTCGTCCACGCCGAAAAACACATAGGAATCTTCTCTGCCTAACATGGCGGCACTATTGGACAATGCGGAAATATATGTTCCGATATCATCCGGTGAGACATGGTTTGACTTGAATTCAAACCACTCATATTCGTCCGAACAGCTCACGCAATCAAAAAATATTTCTTTCAAATCAATCATATTTATCACCCATTAATAGCATAACATAAATTAGTATTTGGTGGGTAATAAAACTGCCTGATTTTTTTCTATTCGAATGCCATTGCGGTCAGAATAAGCGCTCATTAATTGACGTCATTGCGGTCTTCATATCCCTTTGCCAATTTCCCTTGGCGCCTTTGTAGATACGTTCCGAGAGAACGAATATCAATAAGCAGAAGCACAGTTGACTAAGAAAAAAGTGAAAAATTAAATCCAAATTTCAGTTAGTGAAGGAACTATTTAAAAACCAAACATACCAGATACATATACCTTTAGTCAATATGTTTCTTTATACTAGGTTGATATATTTCCCATACTAGTAAAGATGGTTTTATATTAGTTAGTTGCATAAAAAGAAAAGGGCTTCAGCCGAACCAAATCGGTCAAAGCCCTCGATTTTCAACCTTTTTCAGCCGTTTTTACGACTCAGCAACACCACCGTCTCAATATGTGTCGGCGACATACGAGGAACATGTCAACCATTACAGGGTAGGTTATGAAAGGAACATATCAACCGGATGTGTTTTTCAACAGGTCAATAGGAAATTGAAGACAACCATCCTAGTGAGAGGAAATATGAAAACACCTATTTTCTATGCAAGCATGAATTGTAAAGTTTGAAGATATGTACGACGTATTACAATAAGCACTTGTGCTTCCTTCAAGAGTATAAGCGCCATTAAAAAATCCGTATAGTTTTAATTAGAGTAGTTAATTCTACAGTTATTTTACAACCTTCCAGACTCCGCTTTTGTTTGAGCCTTCCCTCTTAACACATCCCTTTTCCTGAAGGCTGGCAAATATTCTCGAAGCTGTTCTTTTGGATACTCCAAGAATTTCAGCAGCTTCCGTTAGCGTGATTCCAGGCTTTTGAATAATCACGCCTATAAGAGACAGCTCATTCTTGGACAAATCAGAATTTATATTGCCATTTATATTGCCATTTATGTTGCCATTTATTGTGCCATTGTCACAAATTCAAAAAGAATTTCAGTTTGTGGCAGTTAAGATAGATTCAATGTATTGCTAATTTGTAATTAGTGAATTTTATTTTTCTTTAATAAGGTATTTGATTTGCTGAATTTATAGCTTCTAATATTATGAAAAATTTCTTTCTAAACCACGAATATTGTCTTACTAAATTGTTAAAGTATCAGCAATATTTGGTTGCCTTTACTCTTTATTGTTCATAATCTATTAATAAGGTAAAATATAAGCTTGCGGGGTTGAACGCTATGGACTTAAAGAATTGGATTGTTGTAACTGGTGCTAGAGAAAATAATCTTAAAAATATAAATGTAAATATTCCTAAGGATAGTCTAGTCGTATTTACAGGTGTATCAGGATCAGGAAAATCAACTTTAGCATTTGATACTATTTTTGCTGAAGGACAAAGAAGATATATCGAATCTTTGTCTTCTTATGCACGCATGTTTTTAGGTGGATTTCAAAAGCCTGATGTAGATTCTATAGATGGTTTACAACCAGCCATTTCTATAGACCAAAAAACGACATCTCACAATCCTCGTTCTACTGTTGGAACAGTTACGGAAATATATGATTATTTGCGTCTATTATGGGCGAGAATAGGTGTAGCCTATTGTCCTACGCACAATCTTCCAATAAAGCCTTTCTCTCTTCAACAAATAGCTGATATTATTTTTAAAAATCCTTTAGGGTCTAAAATAAGTATTTTTGCACCGGTAGTTAGAAATGAAAAAGGAACACATATAGAAACAATTCAAAAGTTCATGGCTAGCGGAGATAGGAAGATGAAAATTGATGGTGCTCCATTGCAAGCTTATCAAGAAGCACCTCAGCTAGATAAAAAGAAAAAACACTCAATCGATTTTCATATCGATACATTTACTTTGAAGACGACATCGAAGTCGCGTGTTTTCGATTCACTTAGAGTCGCTTTGGACTTTGCTAAAGGATATGTTATTGTTCAAGTTGATGATAAACCTGAAGTCCTTTATAGTGAACATTCGAGCTGTCCTATATGTGGCTTCACAGTTCCACCATTGGAACCTAGATTATTCTCATTTAACAATCCTTTGGGTGCTTGTCAAGATTGTAAAGGAATGGGTATAAAGATATCAGCTGACCCAACTTTGATTGTACCCGATAATAAGTTATCTATCAATGAAGGTGCAATAAAGCCTATGGGTAAACCCAAGGATAACAAAGAGTGGTTCTCATTCCAAAAGTTATGCAAATCACAACACATCAATATGGATGTTCCTTTCTATAAATTGTCCGAAAGGCAAAAAAAGATTATCTTTTATGGACCTGAAGATGAAGTTAATTATGTATATACCACAATGTCTGGAACTGAAATTCATTCCAGTGTTTCTGAAGGAATAAAGACTAGAATTGATAGGTTATATGCAACAACAACTTCGACATGGATGAAAGAATGGTACGAAACTTTTATGACGAGCACCATTTGTCCTACTTGCCATGGTGCTAGGCTCAACGATAAAGTCTTGTCTATTAAAGTGGGTGGATTATCCATCTTTGATGCGACAAATTTATCGTTAGATAAATTGTTGAATTTCTTCAACAATTTAAATCTATCGGATAGAGATAAGAAAGTATCTGAATTAGTTTTAAAGGAAATTAAGGATAGACTTGGATTCTTAGTAGATGTAGGTCTTGATTACTTAACATTATCTAGAATGTCCATGACTCTATCTGGCGGAGAATCTCAGCGAATTAGATTAGCTACACAAATAGGAAGTAAATTGACTGGTGTCTTATATGTTTTAGATGAACCTTCGATTGGACTTCATCAAAAAGACAATGATAGATTGATCACATCTTTAAAAGAAATGCGAGATTTAGGAAACTCGCTGATTGTAGTCGAGCATGATGAAGATACGATCAGAGCTGCTGACTATATTGTGGATATTGGACCTAGCGCTGGAAAGAATGGTGGAAAAGTAGTTGCTTGTGGACAAGTATCAGATTTGGAGAATTCAAAGGAATCAATTACTGGTGATTATTTAGCGGGGAGAAAATACATTCCTGTTCCTAATATCAGAAGAAAAACAACTCGTTACTTAACGATAGAAGGTGCTAGATGTCATAACCTCAAGAATGTAGATGTGAAAATTCCTTTGGGTGAGTTTGTTTGTGTTACTGGAGTCTCAGGATCTGGCAAATCTTCCTTGATAAATGAAGTCTTATACAAGAATATTCTTGCTCATTTCGGAATTGGATATGAGAAACCTGGAGAATGTAATGGAATTAAAGGATATAACAACATATCGACAGTTATAAATGTTAGTCAGGATCCTATTGGTAAAACTCCTAGATCCAATCCTGCAACTTATATCGGATTATTTGATGACATAAGAGAATTGTTCAGTCAAACATTAGATGCTAAGGAAAAAGGAATAACTAAGACTATGTTTTCTTTCAATACCCCGGGTGGAAGATGTGAAGCCTGCCAAGGTTGTGGTGTTAAAAGAATATCGATGGATTTCTTACCTGATGTCGATGTCGTGTGTGAAGTTTGTCACGGCAAGAGATATTCCGATGATGTATTATCAGTAGAATATAAGGGAAAGAACATTTATGATGTCTTAAATATGACTATTGATGAAGCGTATGACTTCTTTAAAAATATTCCTGTTATTAAAAAGAAAATCTCAGCCTTGGTCGAAGTTGGATTAGGCTATATGGATTTAGGTCAGTCATCGACAACTCTATCTGGTGGTGAAGCTCAAAGAGTCAAGCTGGCCAATGAACTTCAAAGAAAAGGTGATGGAAATACACTTTATATTTTGGATGAACCTACAACTGGACTTCATGTAGATGATATAAAGAAGCTGATATCTGTTTTGGAATCATTGGTAGATAATGGAAATACTGTTTTAGTTATAGAACATAATTTGGATTTGATAAAATGTGCTGACTATATTATTGATTTAGGACCTGATGGTGGTGATAGAGGTGGAACGATCATAGCTACAGGAACACCTGAAGAAGTCAGTGAAGTCAATAATTCATATACTGGTCAATATTTGAAGAAGATATTAGCTAAAGCACCGATGAAAGGACAAGATTAAACATGATTACTCTAAAGAAAAGCGTTGTCGTATTCGATGTTGATGGTACTTTGATATCGTCTTCTAAATTAGTAGAGGATTCGATGATGGAGACATTGAAAAACTACGATAGCAAAATAAAGACTAGAGAGGATATCAAAAAGTTTTACGGACCAGATGAAGTAGGAATGCTTAGAGGCTTGTTGAAGAATCCAACTTTAGCCGATAATGCATTCAAAGAATATCTCCAACATTATGAAGAGAATGACTTGACTTATATTCCTAAACTCATTCCTGGAATCGGTGAATTGCTGAGGGAATTGGATACTAGAAGGACTTTGAGGTTGGGATGCGTCACAGGAAGAACTAAAGAGTCTTTAGATATAACAGGTAAGAGACTGAATTTCTTGAGATTCTTCGAAGATATTGAAGTAGGCTCTCCTAAAGGTGTCAACAAAGCTGAAACTATCAAAGTGTTGATGAGGAAGTTTGGTGTTGATAGAGCAGAGGTTATTTATGTCGGTGATTTAGCCTCTGATATCAAGGCGATGAAGGCGGCTGGAGTCGACATCATATCTGTCTATTACGACCATCCTGAGAACAAGGATGAATTGATGGAATTAAATCCAAATAGAACAGTAGGATCTGTAGAAGACTTGAGAAATTTACTTTTTAAATTGATTAGATAAAAAACAAAGTCAAAACTTAATAGGCTTTAAAGATAGACCTCCTAATAATGGGTTATAATTAACTTTATATGGGAGGTTTTTTGTATGCCGAGTAATACTGTTACGATGATGGAATTGGCTGCTCATTTCGGAATGAAGACTTTGGTAGGATCTATCAAAGCTATATCTAGAACTATAGCAGCTCCTGAGACTGATAGACCAGGACCTGAGATTATGGGATTTTGGACAGACCATGAACCTCAACGTATTTCTTTGATTGGAAACAAGGAAATGTCGTTGATTTCAATGATAGAACCTGATGAACTATATAAGAACTTTGAAAAGCTTTGTGATCCTGCGTGTCCTGGAATTGTTATTTGCCAAGGACTTGAGTGCCCTAAAGCTTTGTTTGAGGCAGCTACAAAGAAAGATTGTGCTGTATTTTCGACAAAGTCAGGTACCTCTCATATTCAGTACGATATATTGGATTACTTATCTAACAGATTAGCTCCTCATACAACACTCCATGCATGTTTTCTCGAATTATATGGGATGGGAACATTGCTCATCGGTGATTCCGGAATAGGTAAATCGGAAATATCGTTGGACTTGATTAAGAGAGGTCATCGTTTGGTGGCTGATGATATGGTGGAAATAAGCTTAATCAAAGGAACACTGGTAGGAAAATGTCCTGATGTTTTAAAAGGGATGATGGAAGTTAGAGGAATTGGTGTTATCGATGTGGGAAGAATGTTTGGAATCAATGCTACTAAGGCATCAGCTAATATCGACTATGCAATAAATCTTGTTCCGTTCGATAAATCTAAGCCTATGGAAAGACTTGGGATGAGAAATGACCATATCGAGATATTGGGTGTGAAAAGACCTATGGTCGAGCTTCCAGTTTCTGCTGCACGTTCCATGGCACAAATTATCGAAGCTGCTGTTACTAATTTCAAGCTCAAAGATTATGGATATGATTCATCTTATGAATTCCAAAGAAGATTCATGGAGATAAATCGCCGTAATAGTGGAGGAAGATAAATATGGATTTGTTCACTAGAGGAAATCCTTTAAACCCATATATAATCCCTTTTCCTGATGGTTGGGGATTGAAAGGAATCACATGGTATGCGATGTCTTACCTTGTTGGAGCATTGCTCGCACTAGCATTGTCTTCTTATAGAGCTTATAAAGATGGTTATCCTAAAGATTTCTTTATTAACCTGTTCTTCTTTGCTTTTCCTATGGGAATAATAGGTGGAAGAATGTGGTATGTCATAGCTTCCTGGCAGGAGTTTGCAGCTGAGCCTTGGAGAATGTTCTTCATATGGGAAGGAGGAATGGCTATTCAAGGTGGAGCGTTATTAGGAATTATTTCTGGAATTGGATTTGTTAAGGTGAGAAGAAAAGGAACCAATCTATTACATGCTGCAGATTGGGCTGTTCCTACTGTATTAGTAGCTCAGATGATTGGAAGATGGGGGAATTTCGTCAATGCTGAAGTCTTTGGTAATGTCGTAGATATATCAGCTTATGGTGGATTACCAGGCTTTGTCATCAATCAAATGGGATATAACGGAACCTCTGCTTTAGCAAATGAATCGCAGATGTATGTTCCTTTGTTCTTGATAGAAGGCCTTTTAAATATTGGTGGTTATTTCTTATTGACTCATTTCTTTGAAGACGTCCTAGGAAAATGGCATGAACATGGCGATGGATTGTTCGGATACTTCATATGGTATGGATTGACAAGAATTGTTCTTGAGAATATTAGGTTTGGAGAGTTCAATATGCATCAATCTGCTGGTCAATCAGTTTCCAGTGCTTATGTAATGGCTTGGGTCTTCTTTGGCGTTGGATTAGTTTTGCTTATGGGAAATCAAGTCTGCTGCAAATTGTATCGAAAAGGTAAATTACATTTACCGGATGGATTTGTTCATTTCTTTGTGAATGGAGCAGATGGAGATCCTTTGAATAGAAAGTTGGCTTATGGAGATTCTAACAAATGAAAAATAATATAGAGGCCATTATTTGGGATTTGGATGGAACTCTTATCGATTCAGATCTCTATGTAGTTTTGAATTATGTTCATATGTATCAAAAGTATAGACCTGGTTATTATCCACATTTAAGAGAAATTCTGGGATTCTCAGGTCCATCAGTCGTAGATACAATGAAGAGGCAATTCCCTGATATCCCACTCGAGGAAAGTGTAGGCGAATTTGAGAAGTATTCTAAAGAGAATCAATCTAAATTATTGACCCTTTACCCTGGTGAGATGAATGCTATAGAGTCTATATTTAATACCGGAGTAAAGATGATCTTGTTGACAAACAAGAAATTTGCTAGTGCAAAACGTTGTATGGAATCTACTGGTTTGATCAAGTTCATTCCTCAAATTGTTTCCTTGGACGATGTAAAAGTTGGAAAACCTAATCCAGAAGGTGTCTTTAAATGTTTGAATCTATTAAAATCCCCGAAGGAAAAGACATTGATTATCGGTGATTCTTCAACTGATATTGTAGCTGGAAAGAAAGCTGGGATAATATCTGGATTAGTCACCTGGTCTTTAAAAGGTCTTCCTAAAGAAGAACGTGATTATGAGTTTGATTCTTTCGAAGATATAAAGGAGTTTATAGTCGATGGAAAATACAATCGTTAAAGAAGTTAAACCTGTAGCTGTCATAGGATTAGGACCTGCTGGAGTTACAGCTGGTGTTCTTTTGAAACAATGGGGATTTGATCCTGATATTTATGAAGTTGGATTAGCCGGTGGAATGGTAAATCAAACAGCTGAAATCGATAATTACCCTGGATTTATGGGTGGTGGAATGGATTTGGCTATGAAATTTGATCAAACCGCTAGAGATAATAAACTTCATATCGTTCATTCAAATGTCAAGACTTTGACTAAAGATGGTGATGAATTTGTTTTGACTACAACTAAAGGTGTTTTCTATTATGAGGCAGTTATCATAGCGACGGGAACACACTATCGCCCCTATGCTGTGCCAGGTCAAACCAAAGTTAAAGGAAGAGGATTCTCTAGATGTGCTATTTGTGACGGACCTCTTTATAGAAACAAAGATGTCGCTGTGATAGGTGGTGGCAATTCAGCATTTGAGGAAGGAATTTATTTAGCCTCTATTTGTAAGTCAGTTACTTTGATAAACAGAAGAAATGTTTTCCGTGCACCTAGTAAAGCGGTAGAAATGTTTAAATCTCTTTCTAATACTAATATCATCGCACCTGCAGTTGTGACTGAATGTGATGGTGAAGGACATTTGGAGAGTTTGACTATCAAAGATCCTAATGATGAATCTGATAAGACAACTCAAAAGATTTCAGTCAATGCGTGTTTTATCTATATTGGATCTATTCCAACTACACAGTTTATTCAAATTCAAAATAGCCTTGATGAGAGAGGATATATCGATGTGGATGAAGATATGAGCTGTATTAATGTTCCTGGATTGTTTGGATGCGGAGACTGCATCAATACTCCATTGAGACAAGTGGCCACAGCGGTTGGAACTGGATCTAAAGCCGGGTATTCTGCGGTTAGATTTTTAAACAGAAAGGGGAGATAGAATGAGTGAAGAAAGAATAGAGCCTGCAATCGTAATAGGTTTAGGTGTCGGTGGTGTCACCGCTAGTATTTATCTCTCACGTATGGGAATTCAACCTCTTGCTTTTGAGGGTGGACAAATAGGTGGTCATGTTTTGAAGTTAGAAACAATCGATGATTTTTCCGGATTTAAAGGAAGTGGAAGACAATTGGCTGATGAATTTGAAAAACAATTGAAATTCAACAATATTGAAGTGGTCAATGAATATGTCTTAGCTTTATATAAAAATTCCGATGGATTGTTTGTAGTAAAGACTAAGAATGGTGAATACAAGACTAAAGCTGTGGTCATCGCAAGTGGATTGAAATCAAAGAGCACTATTAATTATAATGGAATTGAAGTAATGGATAATCCATTATTGGATATCGATAGAATAAAGGATAAAAAAGTAGCTGTAGTAGGTGGAGGCAAGGTGGCCTATATGGGTGCTTTATCTTTATCTAAACAAGCTAAGAAGGTTTATATAATAAGAGACAACATCGAAGCTCCTTCAGTCTTAGTCAAAGAAGTTGAATCTTTGGAAAATGTCGAGATTAGTGATTCGATTCCTGAAGATGTGGATAGAATCTATGATTTGCCTAGCAAATCTAGAATGATTGGAAATACTGATTATTGCTTGTTAAAAGAAATAGTCGATGATCAAGACAACATCGCTGTTGGAAAAGACTGTCAAACTTTTGTGAAGGGTGCATTTGCTTGTGGTGATGTAGTTCAAAAGAGCTTGAAAACTTTAGCTACAGCAGTATATGATGGAGCCATAGCTGGAGTTATGATTTATAGATTGCTTACAGGTATGGATCAAGTTAGCTAATATATATTGGGGATAGTTTATGAGCGACGAGAAGAAGATAATGACTTTTGCTAAAGAAGTGAAAGCTGAGATTGCGAATTTACCTTATAAATCCAAAATAATGCGTTTTGGTGTTCTTTCAGGTTTTACTAGAATCAATGGCGAAACTTCTTTAGGATCAGTTCCATCTATAACATATAAGACTGAAATTGCTTCTGTCGCAAAACTGATATTTTCTTTGGTTAAAGATATGTATGACATAACGCCTAGAATTATTTATCAAAGAAAGATGAGATTCAATAAATCGATGGTTTATGTCATCAAAGTTGAATCGAAAAAGACTTATGAAATCTTATCAGAACTGAAAGTCATGAAGAACTTCCAACCAGTTCCTTTGAGATCTATGCTGAATAAAGAGAACTTAAGATATTTCTTAGCCGGTGCTTTCATGGCTGGAGGAAGTGTCAATGCGCCATCTTCTAAGTCATACTTTTTAGAAATATCTTTTTCCAACAAAGATGATGCTACTAGAGTGATGGAAGCATTGCAATCGACTGAGGAATTTTCAGCCAAAGTAATTCAAAGAAGAGATAAATGGATAGTTTATTTAAAGAGAAGCAGTGAGATAGCAATGTTTTTATCATATATAGGTGCTACTAATTCAATGTTGAATTATGAGAATGCTAGAGTGACTAAGGATCTTATAAATAATGAGAATAGGCTTGACATTTGTGCTGCTCATAATTATTCGAAATCATTAAAGAAAGGTCAGGAGAATATAGAAGATATCAATAAACTTTTATCCAGATATTCAATGGATAGATTTGATGTCAAGACTCAAGCAGTGATGAAAGCCAGATTGAGTCATCCTGATTCTAGCTTTGGAGAATTGGCTGAACTAATCACTGAAGATGGAATTTTTATTTCTAAATCCGGTGTATCGCATATCCTTTCCTCATTGCATGAGAAAGCTTCAAAATTTTAATACCAAGAGTTTTTTAAAATTGAAATGACATTTCAAAACTTCGGCTATCATCAGCCGGAGTTGATTTCAAAATCTTATATAAAACAATAATAATTATTAATTCATTCGATGGATATTAATTAATTTTATGATTTGAATTTGTAAAACAATTTCAATAATAAAATTCTTAATTGAAAATCAATTTCAATTAAATAAATACGATAAATAAAAGACTTTTTTAATATTGACTTCTTGAAAATTAATAAATAATCTATTTAAGGTTTTGGAGGATTTACAAATTGATAAATACTTCTTTAAATACATCTGATGGTGTGTTTTGGGGCTCTATATTAATCTTGTCTTTGGCCTTGAGTGTCGATTCTTTATGTGCTTCAGCAATCAATGCTACAGATGAAAGAGTTAAGAATAAAAGAATCTTATTCATTTTTATTGCTGCTTTAACCTTTGGATTATTCCATTTTATAATGCCGGTTATAGGTTATTTCTTTGGATCTTTATTTGTCGAGCAGATTCAAGCTTATACAAAATGGATTTCTTTTGGAATTCTTCTCTTTATAGGATTGAAAGGAATAGGTGAGCAGATATTTGATATTCATGTTGACAAGATGGAAAAATTAGCGAAATCAGTAGATTTTGATGGTGAAAAATATATTAGAAAACTTGTAGCAGAAGGAAAAGATTTAAAAGAGATTAAAAGAGAATATAAAGAATTAGGTAAAAAACTAAAAAGAGATGAAGAACACGGCATAGAACAGCTCAGATATGAGGACCATAAAAAATGCAAAGCTTTAGGAGTTTATCTAATTCATGAAACCAAGTATTTGAATAAGAAGAGATTAGAAGAAATAATTCATCCAGAAATTAAAGGACAAAAAAAGGAAGGAAAATTAATAGCTTCCTTCCTAGTTTCTTTACTTCTTCAGGCCTTGGCTACATCATTGGATGCCTTGGCTGTTGGATTCTCTTATGTCGGTCAATTGGATTGGTCTTTAGCTTTATGTTCATTTGGAGTCTTCTTTGTGGTGATATTCTTAATGTGTCTGTTGGGTGGATTCTTAGGAAAAATATTTGGTGAGAAGTATCAAAGAATTGCTAATTTCTTAGGGTCTTTAGTCTTGATGGTTTTAGGAATATTAGCTTTGTTTTAATCCTTTGCTAATCCATTGCCTTGGAAATTCCAACTTGTCTCTGCCACATGATTTGTATAGGCAAATCTAACAGCAAATCCTTGGAGCTGAATGAAAATCCAAAGACAAACTATGAATGTCGTTATGTTTGTATAGATGACGTAGAAAGTTAGACCATTGAATGGAATAGATCCGCTAAAACCGGCTATGAAATTAAATCCCCATCCTGTATCTATGAACATCGGCTCAAAATTTAAGAAACTAGCCAATCCCCAATGACACACATTGTCAGTCATAGCTTGGATTTGTTCGATAGATGTGTTGTTGTCTAATCTAAAGCCGAACACACCACCTATGTAAGATAGAAATATGATGATGGATATAACTAAGAATGTGAATGGAATCCAGGTTCTTTTGAAAAGAAGGTATCTGGATTTTTTAAGTGATGCTTTTTTGTAATCTTCAGGTGAGTGAAGCAATTTGTTTGCTATTACTCCAGCCATATATCTATCTACTTCCTTAGCTTGTTTGTTGACTAGTTTCATCTCTAATGACGAAAATCCGCAGATGATTAAGAATAGAAGAATGATAAAAATTATGAATGAGATTCTAGCAGTCAAAGTTCCATCGATAGTAATTGGATTTGTATATTGCATATTCAGTTCTCCTCCTTTTTATTTGATACAGGAAGAGATTGATTACTGCTGCTATCTTGAATCTGCTTATATCTTTCTTCTATTTGTCTATAGTCGGTGAGAGGAACTTCTTTGACATCAGCTTCAAGTATTTTTTTGTCGCTATCTTCTATCTTCCTATCTTCGGGTGTGAACGTCACGATATCATCTTCATCTCTTATTTCTTCTTTCTCATCTTTAGGCTGGACTTGTTGATTTTGTTGGAAAGGATTGACGTTGTTGAATATATAGTTAGTAGTGTTGTTAGTTGTCGTGTTATTAGAATTTGTCGTGTTATTTGAGTTAGTCACGTTGTTTGAATTGATAGTATTATTTGAAACTGTGGTTTCTTGCATATATTGGGCATATGGGTTTTCACCAAGATATGGATTTGCTTTGATCATAGCATCATCTGTTTCTTTTTGATCGAACTCGGTGACTATGGAAGGTTTCTTACCTCTAAATGTATTTATTACTCCTATCACATAGTTTATAAAAGCATAAATTCCTAATGGAATAGAAAGAATAATTAGTAATGGCAAAAGAATTATAAATAATAAACATTTTCCAATTTCTAATAGAGATTTTATCATTTTATCCTCCTTTACATGAATTCATCCAAAGTCATTTGTGCAGCTTCGGGAAGATCACCGAATGCTCCTAAGTCTCTCAATGAAGCGACTATTGCTGGAGAGACTTTGCATCTAGAGACAAAGTCATCGATAGAAGTAAATTTCTTTTTGTTTCTTTCTTCGATAATCTTTGTTGCCAAAGATTGACCTAAAGAATCTATACTTGAGAAAGGAGGGATGATTTCATGGGTCTTAGGATCTACAGTGAACATCGTCGCTGCTGATTTGTCCACGCTAAGTTTTCCCATCTTGATTCCCCTATCGGTCATCTCTACGAGGATTGTCATGGTGTTGACTAAGTTATCTTCCTTGTTTTCAGTGTGAATATGATTTTCACGCTTTTTATTATAAGCGTTTAACCAACGTAATGCAGCTTGTTGTCCACCTTGCATAACTTTTATATCATACGCATCACATCTCAAAGTGAAATAAGTGGCATAGAAATATTCAGGCTTGTGTAATTTGTACCATGCGACACGAACAGCCATCATAACATATGCACAAGCGTGTCCCTTAGGGAACAGGTACGCAATTTTTTTACAAGACTCTATATATTCCTCGCTGACATTGTATTTGTGCATCAATTCGATGTATTCATTTCCTTTTTCGGGTTTTACATTATTGGGATAGAAACCATGACGGACATATTCCATGATTGTGAAAGCTTTGTCTGAAGGAACTCCCCATCTTTGGTGCAATTGAAGCATGATGTCGTCACGACATCCGATGACGTCACGAAGTGTGGCTTTACCAGATACGATTAAATCCTCAGCGTTTCCCTGGAAGACGTTGGTACCATGTGATAGACCAGAGATTCTGACCAAGTCACCATAAGATCTCGGTTTTGTCTCTTCCAAGATCTTTCTCGCTAGATTTGTTCCAAATTCAGGAAGACCTAATGCACCTGTCTTCTGCTTTAATATGTTCTTTTTCAATTTCAAAGCTTCTGGAGACCAGAACAATGATAGAGTTCCTCTATCATCGAAAGGAATGAATCTCCAGTCTACACCAGACATATCAGACATCATCTTGACAGCATACGGATCTACATGGCCTAATTCATCAAATTTTAATACGTTATCGTGAATGGCGTGGAAGTCGTAATGTGTTGTTCTCCAAGAAGCATCTTCGGAGTTAGCGGGGTATTGGTAAGGAGTGAAGTCGAATACGGACATATTGCTAGGGATAACAATAATTCCACCCGGGTGTTGTCCTGTTGTTCTTTTTACTCCAATACATCCTTGAGCCAATCTATCTATCTGAGCAGGTCTTATAGTTTTAGGGTCTATTCCTTGGCTTTCGTAATAACCTTTGACATAACCAATAGCATTTTTCTCTTCTGTTGTTTGAATTGTACCTGCCTTATAAACATTTCCCGCACCCATTAATTCACGTGTCATTTCATGTGCTTGTGCTTGGAAGTCAGAAGGGAAATTCAAATCGATATCAGGAACCTTATCGGCGTGGAAGCCCAAGAATGTTTCAAAAGGAATGTTGTGTCCGTCTTTATGCATAGGTGTATGACAGTTAGGACAATCTTTATCTGGTAAGTCGAATCCATCATCGGCGATAGATAAATCCGCCCATTCCAAATGTTTGCATTTTTGACAGAGCCAATACGGGGGAAGAGGGTTGACCTCAGTAATTCCTGACATCGTGGCGACCAAAGATGAACCGACCGAACCACGAGATCCGACAAGGTGGTTTGAAGCGTTGACTTGTCTAACTAGAACTGATGCAATCCAATAAATGACGTAGTAACCGTTTGTTCCTATACCATTCAATTCAGTTTCCAAACGGGTTTTAACAATATCTGGTAATGGATCTCCGTATGTTTCTTTTGCGGTTTTATAGACTAAATTTATTAAGTTCTTATCACAATCTTTGATGAAAGGCGGGTAAAGCTTATCTTTAGTAGGCTTTAAAGGTTCTAACATGTCGGCTATTTTATTGGTATTGGTAACTACTATTTCATTTATTAAATCTTCATCTTTTAAGAAACTAAAAGCATCTTTCATCTCTTGGGTTGAAAGAAAATACTGGTCAGGGTTTTCATATGGCTTTTGCTTCTTTCTTCTATATGGATTCAAAGGATGCAACGCACCTTTGAGTCCTTTGGCGAAGATATAAACATCACGATAAATTTTATCTTCTTTATTTAGATAATGGCAATCGCTTGTAGCGACTACTGTTTTATTGATGGATTTGGCTGCGTTGATCAAATCTGCAATGATTTTTTCTAAATCTTCTTCGGATGATATTTGTCCATCGTTGATAAGCCAACTGTAACATGCAGGAGGTTGAACTTCGATATAGTCGTACCAAGACATTACTCTCTTTAAAACTGATTCTGATTTAGTCAAAGCAGAGTCGAATACTTCTCCATTGAAACATGCGGATCCAATTAAAAGATTCTCTCTATTCTCATCGACTAAGAATCTAGGAGTCTTAGGAACATCGGACAAATAATCAGTTGATGATAGGGAAATTATTTTATATAAATCTTTTAATCCTTGCTCATTCTTTGCATAGGCTACGATATGTTTAGGTCTTGCGTTTAAAATGACATCTTTAGATGTCAAATCAGCCAAATCAGCCATTTTAATATTAGGATTCTCTTCACTTACTCTTGAGAGCATTCCAATATAGACAGCTTCCAAAACTTCAGCATCGTAAATAGCACGGTGAACTTTAGTTTCGTCATATTCTATTCCTAGTGTTCTGGCTACAGCTTCCAAGGTATGAGATCTTTGCTTTGGAAACATATATCGAGACCAAGGCAAGGTATCGATGATTGGATTTTTAATTTCAGGAAGACCGTTCTTCTTCAAAGCTTCATTTAAGAATCCGATATCGAATGCCGCGTTATGGTCGATGATTACGGCATCTCCAAAGTAATCAAGAATTTCTTGTAAAGCTTCTTTAATTGGCTTACCACCATCGACCATCTCTTGAGTAATATTGGTTTTATTTTTAATAACATCTCTTAGTTTTCTATTAGGGTTGATAAAGAAATCTCTCTTATCATACTCTTGACCGTGAGAGTATTTTGTTGCTCCAAATTCGATGATTCTATCGTATCTAGCAGAAAGACCAGTGGTTTCCAAATCGAATATTACATAATCCGCATTGTTAAGAAGAATATCCTTAGTATTGATGCAGATATCGAGATGTGAATCGACCATATATAATTCACATCCATACAGCATTTTTACACCTGTACTTTTTTCGGCTTTCTGTGCTTCAGGAAATGATTGAACTACACCATGATCGGTGATACCTATGGCTTTCATTCCAAACTGCTTGGCCATTTTTGCATAGTTTGTAATAGTCGTCAAACCATCCATTGCAGACATGACTGTATGTAGATGTAGCTCGACTCTTTTATCTAAACATGGATCGACACGTGGCTCGTCAGCAGGCAAAATCTTTATTTGATCTGGTCTTATTACTAATTGATGTGTGAAGTCGTCATTTTCAACATTTCCTGTGACTTTTATGTTTGTTCCTGGAACCAAACTATCTAAGAATTGCTTATCGAATTTCTTGCCTTCAAATATTATTGATGTTATTGAATCAGTACCATCAGTGTATTCGATGGTTAAGATTGTCTTTCCACTCTTGACTACTTTTTCTTCAGCTTTGAATATCTTTCCTTTGACTATGACTCTTTTTAGATTGTCGATATCTTTCAGCATAGCAGGATAAGCAGTACGTTCTTGCTTTCTTCTCTCAGCTTCTGCTTCGATGGCTAGTTTATTAGCGTTATGAGCTTTTATAGCCATCTCCCTATATCTTTTCTCTCTTTCTTCATCAAACTTATCTAATTCTTCGTTTTCTTCAGAAGAGTCTTCTTTTGGTTCTATAGGTTCTGGTTCGTTATTTTTTTGAATAATAGGTTTGTTAGAAGATTTTTCCTCTTCCTCATATTCATCTTCATTGACAGGTGGCTCCTCATTTTCTAATGGAATTTGTTCGTCGAAGAAATCATCACAGGATTGTTTAGCTACTGCTTTGATTGAACAATTGATTTTAGATAAGAAGTTATTCAATTTAATGACATCTTCTTTAATTATCATTTCAGTTTCAGGATTGTATTCAGTTACAATGAGCTTCTCTTTTGAATTATAGTCAAAGTATGTTTCTATAGAAGAAGCACCATCATTTTGCCAAGAATTCAAAAAATTATGTAAATTCTTGTCTTCATTTTGGTATTTGAAAGATAATCTTGTTTCGAATCCCTTAGGATCTTCTGCCATTTTATATATTTGTTGAAACAAATCTTTGTAATCATCGTAGTTTAAAAGGCTGGGGCAGCTTATCTCCATGATAAGCCTATTTACTTTTTTCTCACTTACGAGTTCTGAAAAATAGCATCCATCGAATCTTTGGATGTTTTCGACTCCTATTTTCTTTAGAAATCTTTCCATTAACGAATCCATAACCCACCCCCATCATTGTTTTAAATTATACAAGTTATTTCATATGCTAGTTGTGGTTGATTTTATAAGACCTAAAAAAGCCTAGTTTTTAGTTATAAAGTACTTTCATCTATGTTTTTTTTAATGAAATGTCGGTTTAATTTGACTTATTGCTGTTACATATTTATAATTGCTTTGCTATTCAGAGCTTTTTAGCTGCTTTGGAGAACTAAATTAAATAGAAGAGAGGTATTAAGGTATGGCAGTCCCAACAAGAAGAGCATCAAAGACTCGTAAACGTCTTAGAAGAACACATTTCCATCTTGCCGAGCAGAACCTTACCCGCTGCAGCAACTGTGGAGCTATGATCCAGTCTCATAGGATCTGCTCCTCTTGTGGATTCTACAGAGGTAAGAAAGTTCTTGACGTCAAGGTCAAGGAAGACTAATCAACTAGAGTAGACACCTGTGTAAAACACAGGTTTTTTTATTTTGAAAAAAAACTGATATCAGTTTTTCACGCTATAAATTAAAAATAGTAATAAACTATTTACCTATATATGATTAAAATCATATATTGTTAGGAATTAACCAGCTATGAAAAAAAACAAAAAGAATGAAGATTCGACTTTGGAACCTGATATTCCGTATGATGGCGATACAAATGTGAAGAAGAAGCAATCGTTATCTGATAAGGTGACGATAATGAAGAACCAAGTTAGAGACTTTCTATTAGATCATCCGAAGACAAACTTTGTGTGCTCAAATGCATGGATACTTTTATTGTCGCTGATTTCGGCCTTCATATTCGCTTATGGATTCTTAGCATTTACAAACCCGTTAAGAGTTCCGTTTACGTCTATTTTAGAAAATCAGGATTCGTTGAACCAGCTTGTAACAGCTTATAAAGCTACAGGTGCTGCTGAAATAGATAACAGCGCTCTTAAATCTTGGTATAACAGCTTGGATTACAATACAGCACTAAGCATTGTAGGAAAGCATTCGTTGGTATCTGGAGGAGCTTCTGGTTTCTCACAGGTCGTGACTAGAATCTTATCTTTTACAGGAATGTTTAAAGCAGGTAGCGGAATTGAGGAAAATACAATAATTTCAATACTTTATATCGCTATAAACATTCCTTTCCTGATTCTTGCTTGGACTAAGATTGGAAAGAAATTCACAATTTATACATTGTTAAATATTGGATTTTCTTCAATGTTTTTGAAAATTATTCCTGCAAGCTGGTGTGAGATCACTAATATTTATACTGATTATTTAGCTCGTGCATTAGCTGGTGGAATATGTACTGGATTAGGAACGGGTATAGCTTTTGCTGTGGGTAGCTCTACGGGAGCGGTCGATATCATTTCATTATTCTTTGCAGAAAAAAAGTCGACTTCGGTTGGAAAGTATTCGATGGTTTTGAATACGATCACAGTGTTGACTTACACATTGCTTCACTTCATCCTTTCACCTTCCGATGTTATTCCAGCAGAATTCCAAGCAGGTGCTGCTTGGAACCAAGGTGTGCACCAAACAACTATGGCCTTGTATACAATTGTTTATTTCTTCGTGGGTGCTAAATTGCTCGATTTGATAAACATCAAGAACAAAAAGGTTGAATTACAGGTGTTCACTGCAGATCCTAACATGGTAAAAGTATTGATAAGTGGATTCCCACATGCCTGTACTTTGGTTTCAGGAATTGGTGGATTCACCGGAACTCCTAGACACATCATATACATGGTCGTATCTAAGAGTGAGCTCAACAGAGCTATAAAGGTGATGAGAGAAGCAGATCCTAATTGCTTTGTATCAGTTCTATCGACTTATCAAGTCTATGGTAAATTCTACATTAAACCGTTGGATTAGAGACAATTCGCTTATAATTTCTTATAATATTTATTTGCAATAGATAGTTTATTGGTAATCAATTGATTGGAGGTAATTATATGCATACAAATGAAGAACTTGCCGATTTGATTTTCCCTGATATTCATGAGACTGTAGAGGATTTGGAAAAACGTTATCCACCTAGAAATTTACCTGAAGGTGCTTTGGTAACTCGTTTTGCTCCTTCTCCTACTGGATTCTTACATACTGGATCATTATTCACTGCTTTGATTGCTTATTATGTCGCTCATATGACACATGGTGTCTATTTCTTCCGTTTGGAGGATACAGATCAGAAACGTGAAATCAAAGGCTCTGGAAATGAGTTAGTCGATCAATTAGCTTGGTTTGGTCTTAAGCAAGATGAAGGATTTATGGGTGAGGGACGTGATGAACAAGGAAACTATGGCCCTTATGTTCAATCTCATCGTGGCCATATTTATGATATAGTCATCAAAGACTTGATTAAGCGTGGAAGAGCATATCCTTGTTTCTGTACTAAGGAAGATCTAGATCAATTGAGATTAGTTCAGGAAGCAAATAAAGTTGTTCCTGGATATTACGGTGAATATGCAACCTGCAGAAATAAAACTATTGATGAGGCTTTCAAACTTATAAAAGAGGGAAAACCTTATGTTATTCGTTTTAAATCTATGGGTGATCACAATAAGTTCTTCAAATGTCACGATTTGGTAAGAGGAACATTATCTTTGCCTGAGAATGATCAAGATATCATTATCAGAAAAGGAAATAATCTTCCTACATATCACTTCGCACACCTTTGTGATGACCATTTTATGAGAACAAATTGTGTCACTAGAGGAGAGGAGTGGTTGAGTTCACTTCCTATCCATCTTGAGTTGTTCAAGACTATGGGATGGGAAGCTCCTCAGTACGCACATCTCCCTGTCATTTTGGTTCAGGATAAAGAAACAGGAAACAAGAGAAAGCTTTCTAAACGTAAGGACAAAGAAGCTGCAGTTTCTTTCTTTATTCAAGAAGGATATCCAAAAGAAGGAATCCTTGAGTATCTTTTAACTATTTCCAACTCTAACTTTGAGGAATGGATGCACGCTAACCCTAGAGAGGATGTCTTCAAGTTCCCATTCAGCTTTACAAAGATGAGCAGAGAAGGTGCTTTGTTCGATTTGCCTAAGCTTTGTGATATATCTCAAAATGTTTTGGCTTATATGGATGCCCATAAAATTTCTTCTGAAGCTTATGAATGGGCAAAGACTTATTCACCTGAATTGACTTCATTCATCGAGAAGAACAAAGACAAATTTGAAGCTATAATGAATATTGAACGCGATCAACCTAAGCCTAGAAAGGATTATGTCAAATATTCAGACATCCTTCCTAAAATTGCTTTCTTCGATAAAGATATATATGAATCTAAATTTAATGCCGCACCTCTTCCATTCGATAGCAAGTTTGATCACCAATTAATTAAAGATGTTTTGACTGCTTATAAAAATTCTTTGGATTTATCTGGAGATACTCAAACTTGGTTTGGCAAGGTTAAGGAATTAGCTGTTTCATTTGGCTTTGCTGCTAACGGAAAAGAATATAAAGCTAACCCATCTGCTTATAAAGGTGTCGTTGGGGATGTTGCAGCTTTTGTAAGAATCTGTATTACTACCACAACACTCTCACCTTCTTTGTTCGATGTTCAAAAGATATTAGGACGTGATGAAGTAATAAGACGTATAGATAAGGCTATTGCAACTCTTTAATTGATATCGATGACAATAGGATTATTTTCTGATACATTTCCACCTGATATAAACGGTGTAGCTACTGCTACTAAGAATCTTTTTGATATTCTCTCATCTATGGGACATACTGTTTATGTCATTACGACTAATCTTGAAGGTAAAAAAGAAATAACAGAAAAAGATCACATCATCAGAATTCCAGGCTTGGCTTTAAAGAAACTCTATTCATATAGAATGGCGGGTGTTTTTAGCAAGAAAGTTTATTCGTATTTAAAGAAATTAAGATTAGATGTCATTCATATTCAAACTGAAGCTGGAATAGGAACCTTTGGAAGAATAACAGCTAATCTTTTAGATATCCCTTTTGTGTATACATATCACACTATGTATGCTGATTATTCGTTTTATTTGAAACAGTATGTTCCTATTCCTACTAAGGCTGCCACGAAGATAATGTCTATGTTTTCCAAAAACTGGGCTAGTTCTCCTGATGAGATGATTACCACTTCCCAAAAGACTAAAAGGGCTTTGTTGCAGTATGGAGTCAATAGATATATCAATGTCATTCCTAATGGATTTGATTTTAATCCTCTGATTGAAAAGAGTAAGGACACAAAAGAAATTGATGAAATTAGGAACAAGTATGGATTGAATGGAATCTTATCTTTTTGTGTTGTTGGTAGATTAGGAAAAGAAAAAGGAATTGATTTTCTTCTTCATTGTTTTAAAAGACTTATAGATGTTAGAGGCGATAAATATAAGTTGTTAATTGTCGGAAATGGTGGATATAAAGCTGAACTTATTAAACTGACTAACAAGTTAGGATTAAACAATAATGTCATTTTTGTCGGTGCTGTAGAACATAATAAAGTAGCTTTATATTATTGTGCCTGTGATATTACAGTTTCTAGTTCGTTGACTGAGACTCAAGGATTGACAGTCGCTGAAGCGATGTCTGTCAAAAGCTTAGTCTTAGTTAGAGAAGATTTGAACTTCAAACCATTAATTATCGATGGTAAAACTGGTTTTTTTTATCAAAACGAAGACACATTTATAGAAAAAGTGGATTTGATCAACTCCTTGTCTAAAGAAGAAATTCAATCGATAAAAGATGCTGGATTTAAGAAGAATAAAGAGTTGAACTCATTGGAAGCTTTTGGAAGGAGTGTCGAGTATGTCTACAAAAAAGCGAGAAGAAACAACTGGTGAACTGACTATAAAAACTCTTGCTCAAGAGAAGAATGGAAAAGTTATCATCGAATTTACTGATGGAAAGAAGGTAAAAATAAGCGAAGATGCCTATCTTTCTATGTTTCTATATCCAGGCAAGACTTTGACTAAAGCTGGACTTGATAGTCTTGTTAAGACAACTGATGAGAAGATTGGTAGGGACTATATCAATTCATTACTTTCTAGAAGGCTGTATTCACCTAAGGAATTACAGAACAAATTGATTGATGTAAAAAAGATGAGCTATGTCGACAGCAGTTTGTTGATTCAAAAGATGGTTACAGAAGGATATATAGATTTTTCTTTATATGCTCAAGATAGGGTGGAATCATTGAAACTTAAAGGCTTTTCTAGAGAATACATCCATAAAGATTTAAAAACCAATAGGTTGGATTCAGCTATTATTGATAATACTCTCGACAAGATTGAAATCGATGATGAAGCAATTATTAGAATATTGAATGATGAAATAAGAAAACATTCATCTGATTCATACGTTAAATTAAAGGATAGGCTTAAATATTTACTTTATACAAAAGGATATGATGAAGGACAAAGTGAATCTCTTTTATCAAAACTGATGATGGAAAATGGATATTTCTCATCTGATTCCAGACAAAAAGATGCACTTAGAAAAGCAGTTTTATCTTCTTATGATAAAATAAAGCGGTTAAAGATTGAACCTAGGAAAAAAGAGCAGAAATTATATCAATCTTTGCTTTATAAAGGTTTTTCTAGAGATGAAATATTAGATGCAATTAAAGAGGAGGACTTGTACTTTGATTAAAGATTTAATGGATTTTGAAGGTGCTATTGATAGCAACTTCATGGTGAAATCATGCGAAAAAGGAATAGCTGGAAGTGGAAAGCCTTATTTAAATATAGTTTTCCAGGACAACAGTGGAACATTAGATGCAAAGAAATGGGATGTTCAAGATAGTGATTTCTCTATCTTGATTCCTGGTGATGTCGTCGGTGTTCAAGGAAATGTTTTGAAATATAAAGGTAAACCTCAATTGAAGGTTGCTAAGGTCTATCAATTGAATCAAGATTTGATCGATAGATCTGAGTTTGTTCAAACCGCTCCTTATAAGACTGAAGACATGGTAGCTCAAGTTAACGGATTTATTGAGAAGATTAAAGACCCTGAAATCAAAGCTGTTATTCAAGGCGTGTTGAAGGATCATTGGGATGCTTATATTTCTTATCCCGCTGCTAAAAGTATTCATCAAGCTTATGAAGGCGGCCTTTTGTATCACTCGTTATCAGTTTGCAAGATAGGCTACGCTATAGCAAGCTTATATCCTGAAGTCTTCGATATGGATTATATCATCGCAGGTACTTTGATGCATGATATTGGAAAGGTCGAGGAGTTCAATGGACCTATAGGAACTTACTATACAAGAATAGGAAAATTGGAAAGTCATATTCAAATAGGTGCGATGATAGTAAATGCTAAATGCAGAGAGTTGAAAATTGACCAAGAAAAGACAGACTTATTAACTCACATCATCTTGTCTCATCACGGAATTCCCGAATATGGTTCACCTATTGTTCCGAAAACACCTGAAGCTTTTTTAGTTCATGTCGCCGATGATACAGATGCTAAATGTGATGTGATGAGAAATGTTTTGAAAGGTGTTAAGCCTGGTGAATTCTCCTCTAAAGTTGTGGCTATGGACAATATAGAACTTTATAAGAAGAAATCTGAATAAAGTAAAAATGATCTTCAATAAGCGAAGATCATTTTTATTTCCATTTTTAATATTTTAAATAAAAATTGTTAATCGTGTTGGTTTAAGAATTCTTTTACCAAATTCACATATTTTTCATGTTCTTGTGTATAAGACATGTGTTTCGAATATTGGAATATCACCCATTTGGATCCTTTTACTGCATTATGCATTTGCATATTGATAAAAGGAGTTGATTCATCCTCTCCGCCATCGGTTATCAATGTTGGAATATCCCAAGATTTCATTTTATCCAGATATTCCCAATCTTTTAAGTTCCCTAAAGGACAATACTCATTGGGACCCCAAGCAGTTTCGTATGCTTCTCTTCCAAAAACTTTAGGTCTTCTCAAACATTCTGGAGACTCTTCTGTGTATTTTATGCTGTTGACGAACATATGCATAAAATCTTCGTTGGCCTTTATATATTCAGGGCTAGTCCAAGTATTTGTTCTCTCAGCTTCTTCTATTGCTTTTTGATCTTCTAAAGGCATAAATTTGATTAATCTATGCTGTTCTTTAGCCCAAAGAGATGAAGATGGCAATGTTGAAGACAATACTACGGATTTAACTCCTTTATGATCCGTATCTGATATGTAGGTTATTTCGAGCATTCCACCCCAAGAATGACCTAAGAGATGGACTTCATCTAAATGTAGATATTCTCTCAAGTTATCCAATTCTTTCACCCATGTCTCTTTGTTCCATAATTCCTTATGGCTTCCTTCGATAGATGATAAACCGCATCCTAATTGATCGTAATAAATTAGCATCCTTCCATCGTTTGCAAGGCAGTCTAAGACTTCTAATGTGTTATGAGTTGAGCCGGGTCCACCATGTAATAAAATTAAAGGCTTCTTATTGCCTTCACATTTTCCGACAGTTCTGTAGTATGTCTTGTATCCCATAAAAGGAATATAGCCTTCGTGTATTTCCATATTTTCTCCTTTTTAGTATCTTTAGCAAAATAATGATACTGCTTTAGTCCTAATCATTTATACTAATATTTGATAAAATACGTGTCAAGGAAAGGGGTAATTTATGCCCAAAATAATATTGGTAGGTGGTGGTAGTGCGTCCGGAAAGACATATGTTACAGAGTCAGTTATCAAAAATTTAGATTCATCTAGGATTACTCATCTTTCATTAGATGATTACTATAAAGATCAATCTAATATCTCTATGGAAGAAAGAATGAAGGTCAATTACGATCATCCTAAGGCTTTCGATTGGAAATTGATGGAGTCTCAGTTAATCGATTTAAAGAATGGAAAACCTATTAAGAAGCCAGTATATGATTTTACGCAACATAATAGATCTGGAAAGTTTGAAACTATTGTTCCAAAGGATTTAGTTGTTTGTGAAGGAATTATGGCTTTGGTCAATAAAAAAATTAGAGCTCTTTCAGACTTGAACATATTCGTCAATGCATCTAGAGAAAGAAGGTTCTTAAGACGTATTGAAAGAGACCAAAAAGCCAGAGGACGTAGCTTTGATTCTATTGTCACTCAGTTCTTCTCTACTGTTAGACCTATGTTCGAGGAAGTTGTCGGCCCAACTTCTAATTATGCTGACGTAATAGTCAATAACGATGATGAACAAAAAAACTTATCAATCAAGGTTTTGACTGCCGTATTTAAGTCTTTATTGGAAGAAATAGATAAAGAAAACTGTACAAAAAACTAATTTAAAAATTTCACCGATTTTACACTGGTAAATTAAAATCAGCAGCAACTGATGGGTATATTTATAAATCTAATAAGAAGATTGAAAATAAGAGTTTACTAAAGATGATGCTCCCGTGTACTGCACCCCTCTCACTGGACCAAGGAGCAATAGCAATGATGGATGGATTCC
>OLOU01000115.1_pt1 | contig 75408 bp, 70 predicted proteins | sample 1672101 | NCBI WGS metagenome assembly OLOU01 (sample SAMEA3136645, study PRJEB25190) | human gut metagenome | biome: human gut; feature: human-associated habitat; material: faeces | place: Austria | collected 2013
TGTACGCCGCCGCCCGCCATCGAGCAGAGTTTTACACCTAATTGGGGATAAAACAGCTTATGGCAGGTGGAGGTGTCGTTCTGATCGGTACACAGCTTGTACCATTACTGGCGAATTTGTTTTAGCCGGGGCAGTAGGAAAGGAGAACACGCATGGATAAGATTTTTGAGTCCATAGAAGAATGGATGCGTAACCTCCTTACAGGCATGGTCAGCTCAAACCTGACGAACATGTTTACCGATGTGAATGAAAAAACCGGTGACATCGCAAGTCAGGTTGGGCAAACGCCCCAGGGCTGGAACAGCAGTATTTTCAGCTTGATCCAAAATCTGTCGGATTCTGTGATCGTACCGATTGCCGGAATGATCATAACCTTTGTGTTGTGCTATGAGCTGATTTCCATGCTCACCGAAAAGAATAACATGCATGATATAGATACATGGATGTTTTTCAAATATTTTTTCAAGATGTGGATAGCAGTCTGGTTCGTAAGCAATGCTTTTACGATCACAATGGCGATTTTTGATGTTGGACAGAATGTAGTGAACCGGGCGGCAGGTGTTATCAACCAGCAGACGGCAATCAATATTGATTCGGTAATTACCTCGATGGAGACAGCAATGGAATCAATGGAAATAGGAGAGCTGATTATACTGGCACTGGAAACGCTCCTGGCGAGTCTGTGCCTAAAGGTTATATCCGTTTTTATAACGGTTATTTTATATGGCCGTATGATAGAAATTTATCTGTATTCGTCAATCGGTGCAATTCCGTTTGCCACTATGAGCAACCGGGAATGGGGACAGATTGGCAGCAATTATTTAAGAGGATTGTTTGCACTGGCATTTCAAGGATTTTTTATCATGATGTGCGTGGGCATTTATTCTGTATTGGTTGCCAACATACAGGTATCAGATAATGTGCATACAGCACTGCTCAGTGTAATGGCTTATACAGTAATACTATGCTTTAGTCTTATGAAAACAGGTAATTTTTCAAAGAGTATCTTTAATGCACACTAAATGTGGAAAAGGAGACGATGAAAATGGCTTTTGTATCAGTACCAAAAGATCTGACAAAAGTAAAAAATAAAATTATTTTCAATCTTACAAAACGACAGCTTATCTGCCTTGGTATTGCAGCGGCAGTAGGGCTTCCGTTTTATTTCCTGTCAAGGGGGTTGATTGGTTCGAGTAATGCGGCAACCGGAATGTGTCTGCTGATGCTTCCGGCTTTTTTATTTGCCATGTATGAAAAAGATGGACTTCCTTTAGAGAAAGTCCTCAAAAACGTGATTACAGTAAAATTTATCCGTCCTCCGGTACGGAAATATGAGGTGGAAAACCTCTATGAAAAAAAGAGAATTTTGACAAAAGCGAAAGGAGGTACCGTTCGTGGAAAAAGTAAGAAACGATAAGAATCTTCCAGAGCAGACAGAAGAATTTTCCCATCCGGATGACTGGTGGCTGGATGAAGAGGATTCTGCTGATGGTTTACCAGTGTTTGATCCGGATGAGGCAGAAGATTATGCAAAGGACAGACAGCGTTTGATGGGAGTACCGATGGTTACGGGGTATGAAGCACTGGAGCGACACCGAGGTGTCCGCAGACCAAGACGTAAATTAAGCAGACGGGAAAAACGTGCCTGGAAAAAAGCCCAGAAATATGAAATGAAATTACATAAGGCACACGAAAAAGAAGAAAGAAAACTTGCGAAGCAGGCGGCAAAACAGGCTGCTCGTGAAGAAAAGGCGGCACAGAAACAGGCAAAGAAAGAAGAAAAGCATAAAAAAAAGACAAAGCCGTCGGGTTCTGTAAAATCCAGTGGAAAAAAAGGTACTGTAAAGAAAATATCCAGTACGAATAAAGACAGTAGAAATAAAGGGAAAGATATTACCGCACAGCAGTCCATTCCATACAGGGAAATGGGAAAAGACGGAATCTGTCGTGTGGAGGATGGGTATTATTCAAAGACGATTCGTTTTTATGATATCAACTATCAGTTGGCACAGAATGAGGATAAAAATGCGATTTTTGAGAACTGGTGTGATTTCCTGAATTATTTTGACAGCACCATCCATTTTCAGTTGTCCTTTATCAATCATCACAGCAACATGACAGAATATGAAGATGTGATCCGTATCAAAAAGCAGAATGACAGTTTTGATGATCTGCGTATGGAGTTTGCCCAGATGCTCAGAAGTCAGTTAGCAAAAGGAAATAATGGTCTTGTCAGAACCAAGTATATTACATTTGGGATTGAAGCTGATAATATCCGGGAAGCGAAACCGAAGCTGGAACGTATCGAAACAGATATACTCAATAATTTTAAAGTTTTCGGGGTATCTGCGTATCCATTAAATGGTGCGGAGCGTTTGCAGATCATGTATGAAACATTCAACCAGAATGTCAAAGTGCCATTCAAGTTCAGCTATGATGATATGCTGCGTACTGGGTTGAATACAAAGGATTATATTGCACCATCCAGTTTCCTGTTCAAAAATGGAAAGGATTTTCAGATGGGAGATACCATCGGAGCAGTGTCCTATCTGCAGATTCTGGCACCAGAGCTGACGGATAAAATGCTTGCTGAATTTCTGGAAATGGACTGTAACCTGCTTGTTAATCTGCATATCCAGTCCATCGACCAGATGAAAGCGATCAAATTGGTCAAAAGTAAGGTTACGGATATTAACCGCATGAAAATTGAGGAACAGAAAAAAGCGGTACGCTCCGGATATGATATGGATATTATACCGTCTGACCTGAATACATACGGTGGGGAAGCGAAAAGACTTCTGGAAGATTTACAGTCAAGGAATGAAAGAATGTTTCTTGTGACTGTGGTGTTTTTAAATACAGCAAAAAATAAACAGGAGCTGGAAAATGCGGTATTTCAGACGGCAGGTATTGCACAGAAATACAACTGTGTATTAAAAAGACTGGACTATCAGCAGGAGCAGGGCCTTATGAGCAGTTTGCCGCTTGGAAGAAACTGGATTCCAATCAAGCGGGCATTGACTACCACATCGACAGCTATTTTTGTTCCATTTACGACGCAGGAACTGTTTATGGGTGGGGAATCTATCTATTATGGGTTAAATGCCCTGTCTAATAACTTAATCATGGCAGATCGGAAAAAGCTGAAAAATCCCAATGGTCTGATACTTGGTACTCCTGGATCTGGTAAATCCTTTGCGGCAAAAAGAGAGATTACCAATGTATTTATTGTCACAAAAGACGACATTATCATCTGTGATCCGGAGGGTGAATATTTTCCGTTAGTCCGGGCATTTAACGGGCAGGTTATCCGTATTTCTCCGACCAGTCATGATTACATCAATCCAATGGATATTAACATCAATTATGCGGATGATGACGATCCGCTATCGTTGAAATCAGATTTTATCCTTTCGCTTTGTGAACTGGTAGTAGGAGGAAAAAACGGTCTGGAACCAGTGGAAAAAACAATCATTGACCGATGTGTGCGTCTGGTATATCAGGACTATCTTTCAGAACCGGTTCCGGAGAAAATGCCAATCCTGGAAGATCTATATAATCTGCTTCGCAAACAGGAAGAGGCTGAGTCGCAGCGGCTGGCAACGGCACTGGAAATCTATGTAAATGGTTCCCTGAAGGTGTTTAATCACCGTACAAATGTAGAGTTGAACAATCGTCTGGTATGTTTCGATATTAAAGACCTTGGTAAACAGCTTAAAAAACTTGGTATGTTGATTGTTCAGGATCAGGTTTGGAACAGGGTAACAGTCAACCGTTCTGCTCATAGGTCTACCAGATATTACATTGATGAGTTCCATTTGTTGCTGAAAGAAGAACAGACAGCAGCATACAGTGTAGAAATCTGGAAAAGATTCCGTAAGTGGGGCGGTATCCCGACTGGTATCACGCAGAACGTAAAAGACCTGCTTGCTTCAAGGGAAATCGAGAATATCTTTGAAAACTCAGACTTTATCCTGATGCTCAACCAGGCATCCGGGGATCGACAGATTCTGGCAAAGCAGCTTAATATTTCAACACACCAGCTTTCCTATGTAACAAACAGTGGAGAGGGAGAAGGGCTGATTTTTTATGGAAATACAATTATTCCATTTAAGGACAGATTCGATAATACCCTTATGCTTTATGCGTTAATGTCATCGAAACCGGAAGATGTAGAGAAGCGTGAAAAACTCGGCATCAAAGGCAGAGACGATAGTTAAAGGGGTGACAGCAGAGTATGAGAAAATGGGTGGCAGGATTGTTACTTTCTATATCTGTTATATTGCTTACGATCAGTCTGTATTTCTTAATGGGATTTTTTATGCAGGAAAGACAGGATAATCAGTTACAGCAGGAACTGCAGGAGCTAATGCAGAAAAGAGAGGATGAATCGGAAGAAGATGCTTCCGGCGATTCTTTGATAGAGATAGATGCTGGAATTTTGGCATTGCATGAAGAAAATCCGGATTGTATTGGCTGGCTGACCATTGATGGAACGAGAATAGACTATCCGGTCATGTACCGGCCCGGAGATAAAAATTATTATCTGCATCGAGATTTCAACGGGGAATATTCTGCAAATGGTTGCTTATTTTTGGCAGAGGAATGTGTACCAGGAGATTCGGACAATCTGATCATATATGGACATCACATGAACAGTGGGAAGATGTTTGCTGACCTTGAGAAATATAAGGACGAAAGATTTTACGAAGAACATCCGACAATCCTGTTCCGCACGATATGGGGAAATGAACAGTATCAGATATTTGCAGCATTTACAACACCCGTTTATACAGGAAATGATTTTGATTATTACAGTTTTATCAAAGCAGGAACAGTGGATGATTATAAAAAATTTGTTGCTTCCGTTAAGGAAAAGTCGCTTTATCAGACAGGAACAACAGCAAAATACAGAGATAAGTTACTTACACTGTCTACTTGTGAGTATTCCCAGAAAAATGGGCGTATGGTACTGGTTGCAAAGAAAAATAACGAAAAGGAATAAAACGGAAAATTACCATAGATCAGGAGATGATGACCATGCAGGAGCATGAATATAAAGCAAGGGACAAGACTGTCCAGAAGATGAGCCGGGATGGACTTAGGGAAAAAAATCTCCGCAGTAAAAAGGAAAAGCGGATTACCGGGCGTGAGGCTGATGAGAAGAAAACAGCCGGACACAGGGAACAGGAGCTGGACTTTGGAAAGGTCAGAAAAACTCATACTGCAGAAGAAACAGTTGAGGGAGTGAAAGAAGGAAAACACAGACTGCAGTCCAGACACGCTTTTCTGGAACAGGAAGAAATTGCAGAATCGGAAGAAATGGAAAACTCAGAAATGAGTGATGATAAAGCAGGCGGGGAGAAATCTCCGTCTGTTTCACGTTCCAGACTTCGGAAAGAAAGTATCCGGGGGCATCCGGAACGGAAATTTGAACGTGATTCTGAAATAACAGAACCGGACAGGCAGAACCGAAAGAAAAAGATGGTCACAGCCTATGCAGCAAAAGAGCAGAAACGCTACCATGAAAAGTCAGAAGTTGATGAAAAATCAATGGAAGACTTTCGGGAAGAGATTAAAGATAAGACGAAAAGGGAACAGACGCTAAAAGAACAGAAAAAATCAAAATCCCGTCTTTCCTTTGAAGATGAAAGTAAAGGTATGATTCCCGGTAGCGGAATGGCAAGAAAGGGAGCAACCGTTGTTTCAGAAACGGTATCTGCCTATGGTCAGAAAAAAATCAGAGAGGGTACCGATGATAATGCTGCTCTTGATGCAGCAAATCAGATGGAACTTGCGGGAGAAAGTCTTGCAAGAAAGTCAATTTACGTTCGGGAACGGTTGAAAGAAAAACGACAGAGAAATAATCGGTTAAGGGAATCTGTTCTGGAAGAAACAGAAAAATCCCGTTTGCAGTTTGGTACCAGTGTTTCCAATGAAGCAAAAAGGGCGGTTCAGAAAGAAGCAGAGCAGAAGAAACAGTCTGCATTAAAGAAATTACTGCAGAAAAAGCGTTACCAGAAGCAATATCAGGCTGCGAAACAGGGAAAAGCTGTGAAGGACGCAGTGCTTGTAAATGCACAGCGATTTACGGAAAAAGCCAAAGCTGCGGTTAAGGAGCTTGTGGCACAGAACAGAAATATCCTCCTGTCCATAGGAGTTCTGGTGCTGCTGTTTGCGTTAATGGCAACGAGCCTGTCAAGCTGTGCTGCGTTATTCCAGGGCAGTTCCAATGCTATTATTTCTACCAGTTATTCCAGTGAGGATGAGGATATTTATGCTGCGGAAAATGCTTATGTGGCATTGGAAAATGCACTGAATGAGCAGATCAATCAGATGAAAGCAAACCATTCCGACTATGATGAGTTCCAGTTTCAGATTGATGAGATCGGACACAATCCGTATCAGCTTATTTCTTATTTGACAGTCAAGTATGGCGGTTTTACCTATGCCGAGGTTGCGGATGAGATTCAGGAGATTTTCAGGGAACAGTATGGATTATATACGGATTCAACACGAGAAACCGTAACAGAAAAGAAAACAGTCAGGGTTGGAGAATCACTGGGACAGGTTGTGACCAGTGGATATTGCAACTGTCCGATTTGTTGCGGGCAGTGGAGTGGAGGCCCGACTGCAAGTGGAGCGTATCCACAGGCGAATCACACGATTGCGGTGGATGCTTCTAATCCATTTGTGCCAATGGGAACCCATGTCATTATGAATGGTGTGGAGTATGTAGTTGAGGATACCGGAAATTTTGCACAGTATGGTGTGCAGTTTGATGTATTCTACGGCGGTCATGCTTCTGCGTCAGCACATGGGCATCAGACCTGGGAAGCATACATAGCAGACAGCAATGGAAGTCAGGAAGTGGAAGTAACGACAACAAGAGAAGTGAACCGGCTGGATGTAACACTTACGAACCATAACCTGGATGCAGTTTTAAGAAACCGTATGACAGACAAGGAACAGGAGCAGTATGACGCTTACAACAAATACTATGGAAATCGTGATTATCTGTTTGACCTTAACACAATTCCGACAGGTGGGGCAGGCTTTGGATATGATATTCCGGCAGAAGCACTTTCTGATCCGCAGTTTGCCAAGATGATCCGGGAAGCGGAAAAATATCTGGGTTATCCGTATGTCTGGGGCGGTGCATCGCCATCTACCAGTTTTGATTGCTCTGGTTTTGTATGCTGGGTAATCAATAATTGCGGAAATGGATGGAACGTGGGAAGAACAACAGCGGACGGACTTCGTTCTTATTGTTCCTATGTATCTCCATCTGATGCAAAACCGGGAGATCTGATCTTTTTCCAGGGAACTTATGATACGCCGGGAGCGAGCCATGTTGGAATTTATGTAGGAAATAACATGATGATTCATTGCGGGAATCCGATTCAGTATACAAGCATTGCAAGTTCTTACTGGCAGCAACATTTTATGGCATTTGGCAGACTTCACTAGAAGGGAGTGAATGAGAGATGAATATGCGATTAAAAAAGGTTCTGGATGATATTCAGAAAACTGAAAACAAGATTCTGGAATTGCAGGAGCATGTAAGGCAACTGAGAATCCAGAAAAAGCAGATGGAAGATGCAGAAATCATTAAGGCAATCCGTTCCATGAAAATGGATAGCCGAAAGATGCTGACTTTTCTGGATGGAATTCAGAACGGAACAGTTACCATGCAGTTTGATGAAGAGGGCAATCTTTCTATGGATAGTTCTGAAACAGGTATAAAGAAAGAAGAAAATATGGATAGCGAAATGTTAACCGGACTGATAGAAGAAAGAGAGGATTTGGAAGATGAAGAATAAAGTAATGAAAAAAATTTTGATGATTATGTTGTCGTCAACAATACTGATGGGTTCTGCCAGTGTGACTGCATTTGCACAGGCAAATGAAAATGCAGAGCAGACAGAAGCAGTGGAACAGGTGATAGAAGAACAGCCGGCAGAGCAGCCTACCACAGAGGAAACACCGTTTTCCACACCGGGAAACGGACAGCTTGTGGATGATAAGGAGAATGACAGTTCCAAGCAGTTTCTGACTGTACAGACAAAGAATGGAAATACCTTTTATATGGTCATTGACCGTTCCGGTACTTCCGAGAACGTGTACATGATGTCACTGGTAGATGAAAATGATCTGGCAGAGTTCTTAGACGAAAACGAGGAAACCGAGAAAAAAGAGGAATCAGCAGTTGTTCTTCCGGAAACGACTGCAGCACCAGAACCAGAAACTACCGTACAGCCAGAAACAGAAGTGAATCCAGAATCCGGTGGTAATAAAATGTTTGGTTCTGCGATCCTGGGCGGCGGCATTGTACTGGTATTCGGTGGTTTAGCTGCTTTTGCTTTAAGTAAATTCCGAAAGAAAAAAGAGGACGGTATTGTAGAGGAAGGCCTGGAATTTGCTGATGACAGTTACATCAATGAAGATGAAGAAAATGCGGAAGATCAGCAGAAATAACAAAAAAGCATAAGGTATGGAGAAAGGGCAGTTCTTTATGGACTGCCTTTTTGACAGGAACAGGAGGAAAACATGGCGAAATTTTTAGTGATTGCAGAGAAACCGAGCATGGCACAAAGCCTTGCAAAAAATTTATCTGCTTATCAGAGAAAGGACGGGTATCTGGAGGGGAACAGTTGCATTGTCAGTTGGTGTCTGGGACACCTGGCAGAATATGCACCACCGGAAATTTATAATGAAAAATATGCAAAATGGCAGTTTGAGGATTTGCCGATCATTCCGGAAGTATGGAAAGTTCAGGTATCAGAAGATAAAAAGAAGCAGTTTGATGTGCTATGCGGCTTAATGAACCGGGCAGATGTAGCATATCTGGTCAATGGCTGTGATGCCGGAAGAGAAGGAGAACTGATTTTTAAAAGAGTTTATGATTTGGCAGGCTGTCAGAAACCAGTGAAGCGTCTGTGGATCAGTTCAATGGAAGATGAAGCCATTCAGAAAGGATTTCAGTCCCTAACTGACGGGAGAGAATATGCAGGGCTTTGTAATGCTGCGGTATGCAGGGCACAGGCGGATTGGTTGATTGGAATGAACGCAACGAGAGCCTACACAACCAGATATTTTAAGCGTTTGGTAGTTGGCAGGGTACAGACACCGACGCTTGCCATGCTGACGGAAAGAAAAGAGAAGATCGAGCATTTCAAGAAAGAAGCCTATTATAAGGTTTCTCTGTCAGATGGGAAACTTATGGTAACATCAGAGAGTATCCCGTTAGAAATGGAAGCGGAAGAATTAAGAAAACTTTGTGATGGGACAGAAGCACTGGTCACAAGGGTAAAAAGAGAGCAGAAAAAGACTTTCCCACCAAAACTTTATGATCTGACCGGTCTGCAGAGGGAAGCAAATCGTTTTTTTGGATACACTGCCCAGAAGACATTGGATATGCTGCAGGAGCTGTACGAAGAAAAGATGGTTACCTATCCGAGAACAGACAGTCAGTATGTAACCGAAGATATGAAAGAAACGGTAAAAATGCTTGCCGAAGGCATGACAGATTTTCTTCCGTTTCTGGAATCTGGACAGACTAGAGGTAACATAGATCGTGTGGTTAATAATGCAAAGGTATCTGATCATCATGCAATACTGCCGACAAAAGAAGCAATGGAAAAAGGCATGGGAGGACTTTCCAGTGGAAAGAAAAATCTGCTGATGCTGATCGGACAGCAGCTTGTTCAGGCAACAGGGGAAGAGTACCTTTATGAGCAGACAGAAATTTCCGTACAGTGCAAAGAACATGAATTTACTGCAAAGGGAAAGCTGCCTGTACAGATGGGCTTCAAAGAAGTGGAAGAAGCCTTTCGGAAATACTGTGTAAAGGATAAGAAACCTGACGAACCGGATCATAAGACAGAACTTCCAGAAGGATATGAGGAAGGAATGACTCTTGCCTCTGTGAAGGCAGAGAAGAGTACACATTATACTTCCCCGCCGAAGATGTTTACCGAAGATACCCTGCTTGCTGCGATGGAAACAGCGGGGAATAAGGAATTTGATTCTGAAACAGAGAAAAAAGGACTTGGGACACCGGCAACCAGAGCGAATATCATTGAGAAGCTGGTATCTTCCGGTTATGCAGAACGTAAAGGAAAACAGATTCTTCCTACCGTAGCAGGATGTGAGCTGATTCATGTAATGCCGGAGAATCTGAAATCTGCAGGCCTGACAGCAGAATGGGAGAATCAGCTTCTGATGATGGAAAAGGGGGAAATCCAGGAAGATGAATTTATGAATGGGATTGTATCCATGATTAATGAGATTCTTTCTATGTGCAGGGCAATTTCGGAAGAAGAACGGAACCGTTTTCAGATTGCAAAGGAAGTAATCGGGAAATGCCCGGTATGCGGTTCTGATGTATATGAGGGTAAGACCAATTATTACTGCTCTGACAGAAGCTGTCAGTTTGCTCTGTGGAAGTCGAACCGCTTTCTGGAAAGTATGAAAAAGTCGATGGATAAAAAGATGGCGGTGGAGCTTCTGAAAAATGGACGTACCCATGTGAAAGGACTGTATTCCAAGAAAAAAGACAGCAAATTTGATGCCGATCTGGTATTAGGGTTAGAAGATGGAAAAGCCAGATTCAGTCTGGAATTTCCTAAAAAGAAGAAATAAGGCACAGACGGAAGGAGGAATGAGTTATGGCTCATTTAGATGAGATACGGGGACTTGCGGAGTATCATGCAACCCGTATCAGCAGTTCACCAAGGGACTGGATGAATTATCTGGATACTGCAGCCAGACTGTATCGGTATCCATTTATGGATCAGCTTTTGATCCACGCGCAGCGTCCAAAAGCAACTGCCTGTGCTTCGCTGGAATTATGGAATGAAAAAATGCTGCGGTGGGTAAACCGAGGAGCAAAGGGAATTGCTCTTTTGGATGAAACCATGCAGAAAACAAGACTCCGATATGTATTTGATATTCAGGATACTCATAAGGTAAAAGGTGGAAGAACCCCTTACCTGTGGCGGTTGCAGGAGAAGCAACAGGAGGAGTTATTAAACCATTTAGAAGAAGTTTATGGACTGGAAGCTAAAGATACAGGAAGTCTTTCTGATGCACTGATGGCAACAGCAAAGTATATGGTAGAAGAAAATCTGGATGAATACCTGGATGGCTTGACATATGTGATGGAAGGAACGTACCTGGAGGAGCTGGAAGAAGATACCATACGCAGTGAATTTCGCAGTCTGTTGACAGACAGCATTTATTATACGCTGGCTTCCAGATGCGGACTTGATCCGTTGGAACGGCAGGAAGAAATGGACTTCGTACATATCACAGACTATAACAGTTTATCAGTGCTGACATTTATTGGAAATGCGACGAGCATGGCCAGTGAGTCTGTGCTAGTGGATATTGGAAGATTTGTACACCGTATTTCATTAGAAGAAATGAAAAAGGGTATTGAAAATTCTGAGGAAAGGAATTATAATAAATTTAACACGTTAATTCGTGAAAGTGAAGAAAACAACAACAGAATCATAGAAAACGAATATTCACAGGAAGATGAAGGAGGAAATGAGCATGGGACTGACATATCATCGCAAAGGGGATTATCTGTTTCCGAATCTGACAATCCAGGAGACAGAGGTACAGATTGGGAAATACGGAATGCTGCGGAGGACATTTCTGAAGGAACACAAGAACAGCCTGTATCAGAGCCTGTTACTGACCGGGAAACTGAACAGCCATCTGGAAGAGATCGAGAAAACAGCACAGAAGAGATTGGAAGTACAGATGGCGAAACTGTTGGAGAAGAATCCGGCACCATCGAAAGAGGAGAACCCGATGGCGTGGACAGCACATATGAACAGTCTGACGGCAACAGCGGAAGAGAGCATCTTGACGGAATTGGTGTACAGCTAATTGAAGACACAAGTGAAGATCAGTTAAGTAAAGCAGAGGAAGAAATTGCCTCTGCTTTATCTTTGCCCGAACTTCCATCTGTAAATGAACAGAAAAGAGAAATCGAAAACAGAATAGCTGCCCTCTATGCCGGGGAGATTGCCATTCCAAGTGAGGTGGTCGATGAGGTTTTAAGAACCGGAGGAAACCGAAGCAAGAGCCAGCTTCGTATTATCTATAATTTTATGAGTGAACAGACACCGGAAGAATATACAGAGTTTGTGAAGCGGGAGTATGGGACTGGTGGAAAGGGCTTTGAAATCAATGGCATGGAATATTCTGTCTGGTTTGACGAAACGGGATTGCAGATTGCAGTAGGGCATACGGTTACCGATCAGATTCTGGATAAGGCGTTTTTATCCTGGGAAGATGTGAGTGGTCGTATCCATCAGCTTTTGAAGCAAGGCGAGTATGCACCACAGTCTGTACTTGATGTTGCAAGGGAGAATGCGATAAAGGAACATGCCCAGGCACTTGCCTATATGAAAGCGGATATGGCAGAGGGTGTAGCAGAACTTGTCTTTGATGAAGAGGATTTACCACATCTTCACAGTATTTATCCGGAAATTACTGATTATCTGGAAGAGAAACTAACAGAGCCGGAGTGGCTGGCAGATCTGAACGAGCGTCTGGAAGGACTGGCAATGGCTTATGAGGAAGATAAAAGCATTATGCGGTTCCGCACCTATAATCCAATCAGAATATCCGGTCAGTTTCAGAAATTTGCAGCAGAAGTAATTCCATACAATGCCAGAGATGAATTCGCATGGCAGGAACATAAGGTATTTATTACTCAAGATGAAATAGATGCTTTTCTTGCCGGTGGCGGTCCGTATTCGGATGGAAGGCTTTCTACCTATTCTTTTTATCTTCTGAATGGAGATGATAAGGCAAGGACAGATTTTATCAAGGAAAAATATGGGATAGGCGGTCAGAGCCATGCTTTATGTGGAGCAGACAATTCACATGCAGATTATGATGGGAAAGGTTTGAAGCTGGAGAGAGGGGACTATGGGAATCCAGATACTTCGGTGTTGCTGCCCTGGGCAAAAGTTGCAAAAAGAATCGGCTATCTGATTGATAACCAGCAGTTCTTACGTTCCGCAGATTATTCCCGTATGCCGGAATATGAGAGGGAACGGATTGCAGGAAAAGTGATCAGTTTTTATGCAAGGCTGCCAGAAGAAATCGAGCGTCCGTTCAAGCAGGATTTCTTTAATGAAGAAGCAAGAAAAGAACTTCCTGTTATGCTGAATGATTCGGGGCAGTCGCAGAAATTGTTACAGGCGATGGACGATGCACTGGCAATGCTGCCATTGGATTTTGAATCAGTGAATGAAACTTATGAGAAGAAATTACAGCTATTGACGGAAGTACATCAGTATGTGGAAGGCAGCTATACGATTTTCCCAGCACAGGAAGTACCAGATCAGGCAGATGGCTTAGATGGATACCAGATGTCTTTATTTGATATTGTGAGTGCCTCCGAACCAGAAGAAAATACAGAAGAACCAGAAGTGGAAGAATCGTCTGCAGAAATGGAGGAGGTACAAAAAGGGGAACCAGAATCTGAGCCAGAAGATGTAGTTGTACAGGAACAGTGGGACGAGAATGTATTTGAATATCAGGGGTATCATTTTGAAGCAGTGGGGATTCTTCCGCAAGGTCTGGAAGGGAAAGAACTGGTAAACCAGACAAGAGGAAATACAGAATTGCACTTGACTACCTACGAGCGAGAAGAAGATATTTTATATTCCTATGCAGGATTCTACGAAGCGAGTGGTTCATCAAAAGCTGATATTTTCCGGTGTATGGAAACCGGACGAAATTATATTCCAGGGGAGAACGAACTGTTTGGCTATGAGGGAGAATTTTTACCATATCTGCAGAATGAACAGGTGCAGGAACAGGAACCTCATAATTTCCATATTACGGACGATAACCTTGGTGCTGGCGGTCCGAAGGCAAAGTTTAAAGCAAATATGGAAGCTATCCGGCTGCTGAAAGAACTGGAACAGGATCAGAGATTAGCAACATCGGAAGAACAGGAAGTGTTGTCGAGATATGTTGGATGGGGCGGTATTCCCCAGGCTTTTGAAGAAAGAAACAGTGCCTGGGCAGAGGAATACACGCAGTTAAAAGGAGTCCTCACGCCAGAAGAATACAGTGCAGCAAGGGCATCAACGCTGAATGCCTTTTATACTTCTCCGACAGTTATCAAGGCTATGTATGAAGCACTTGGAAATATGGGACTGAAACAGGGAAATATCCTGGAACCATCCTGTGGAGTTGGTAACTTTATGGGACTTTTACCGGAAAGCATGAGTGCTGCAAATATGTATGGCGTGGAGCTTGATCCGGTTTCCGGGCAGATTGCGAAACAGCTTTACCAGAAGAACAGGATTGCAGTACAGGGATTTGAGGAAACCAGTTACCCGGACAGCTTTTTTGACTGTGTGATTGGAAATGTACCGTTTGGGGCATATCAGGTCAGTGACCGCAAGTATGACAGATACCATTTTACGATCCATGATTATTTTATCGCAAAATCCTTAGACCTGGTACGTCCGGGAGGAGTGGTGGCAGTTGTCACATCAAGCGGTACAATGGATAAACAGAATCCGGAAGTCCGACAGTATTTTGCAAACCGGGCAGACCTGCTTGGGGCAATCCGCTTACCGAACAATGCTTTCCAGAGAAATGCCAATACCAGTGTGGTTGCGGATATTCTGTTTTTCCAGAAAAGGGACAGGGCTGCGATCACAGAGCCAGACTGGGTACAGTTAAAAACCACATCAGAAGGCTATACGGTCAATTCTTATTTTGCTGACCACCCGGAAATGGTGCTTGGGGATTTCACAACAGAAAGTACCCAGTACGGAAAACAGGAAGTAACAGTAAAGGCAAAAGAGGGAGCAGATCTGGCAGAGCAGATAAAAGAAGCGGTAAAGTATATCCAGGGAACTATCACAGAGCAGGAGATTTTGGATACGGAACTGGAAGAACAGGTGGTATCCATACCGGCAGATCCGAACATTAAGAACTTCAGCTTTGCACTTGTCGGAGAGGATATTTATTACAGGGAAAATTCTGTTATGAATAAGATGGAACTTCCCGTTGTGACAGGCGAACGTGTCAGAGGCATGGTTGCCATCCGGGATGCAACAAACAGGCTTCTGGAACGGCAGTTGGAAGAATGCAGTGATGAAGAGGTTGCCAGCTTACAGGCTGAATTGAATCAGGTTTATGACAGCTTTACTGCAAAATATGGACTACTCAGCAGCAATGCGAATAAAAGAGCGTTCAGCATGGACAGCAGCTATTGCCTTTTGACTTCCCTTGAATTTTTGGACGAAAAGGGCGAGTTGAAGCGGAAAGCAGACATATTTACGAAAAGGACGATCCGCAGGGCAGAGCCGGTAACATCGGTAGATACTGCAAGTGAGGCACTGGCGGTATCTATCGGGGAAAAGGCAAAAGTGGATATTCCTTATATGATGGAGCTTACCGGAAAAACAGAGGAGGAGGTCACAGAGGAGCTTACAGGTGTTATCTTCAAGAATCCGCTTACGGATAAATGGGAGCCATCCGACGAGTATCTTTCCGGGAATGTCAGGGAGAAGCTGAACATTGCAAAGCAGTTTGCAGAGAACCACCCGGAATATATGGTCAATGTACAGGCACTGGAACGGGTACAGCCGAAAGATCTGGACGCTTCCGAGATTGAAGCAAGGCTTGGTGCAACATGGATTTCGCCGGACTATATTACAGAGTTCATGGCAGAAACATTCCATACACCACGACAGCATATCAATTATGAGCGTATCAAAGTACAGTATGCAGAAGTGACCGGACAATGGAACGTAAAAGGAAAGAACGTGGACAGCAGCAATAACCCGCTTTCCACCGCAACTTACGGAACACAAAGGGCAAATGCTTACAGGCTGTTGGAGGATGCACTGAATCTGCGTGACACAAAAATCTATGACACAATACATGATGCGGATGGGGAACACCGGGTACTGAACCGGAAAGAAACCACCCTGGCACAGCAGAAGCAGGAACTGATCCGGGAAGAGTTTAAAGAGTGGATTTTTAAGGATATGAGCCGACGGGAAACACTCTGCAAAATTTATAATGAACGGTTTAACAGCATCCGGCCAAGGGAATATGATGGCAGTCACATTCAGTTTGTCGGAATGAATCCGGAAATTAAGCTGATGGAGCATCAGAAAAATGCGGTGGCACATATCCTTTATGGAAATAATACCCTGCTTGCACACTGTGTAGGTGCAGGCAAGACGTTCCAGATGATCGCAGCCGGTATGGAGAGCAAGCGTCTGGGACTGGCACAAAAGAGTCTTTATGTGGTTCCGAACCATTTGCTGGAACAGTGGGGAAGCGATTTTTTACGCTTATATCCGGGAGCAAATATTCTGGTGGCAACGAAGAAAGACTTTGAACCGGCAAACAGAAAACGGTTCTGTTCCAGAATCGCAACAGGGGATTATGATGCGGTCATTATCGGACACAGCCAGTTTGAGAAAATCCCGCTTTCCAGGGAAAGGCAGATTTCATTGTTGGAAGATCAGATCGCAGATATTACCTATTCTATTGAAGCAGCAAAAGAGGAAGCGGGACAGCAGTATACGATCAAGCAGATGGAAAAGACAAAGAAAACCCTGAAAGCAAAACTGGAAAAACTGAATGACCAGACACGAAAGGATGATGTGGTGACTTTTGAGCAACTAGGCGTGGACAGGCTGTTTGTGGACGAGTCACATTTTTACAAGAACCTTTTTTTATACACAAAAATGCGGAATGTGGCAGGCATTTCACAGACCGATGCACAGAAAAGTTCAGATATGTTTATGAAATGCAGGTACATGGATGAGATTACCGGGGGAAAGGGAATCACGTTTGCAACGGGAACACCTGTATCAAACAGTATGACTGAATTATACACCATTATGAGATACCTCCAGTATGATACTTTAATGAATATGGGAATGGGACATTTTGATTCGTGGGCAGCAACTTTTGGAGAAACAGTTACGGCAATCGAATTGTCACCGGAAGGGACGGGCTATCGTGCAAAAACACGATTTGCCCGTTTCTTTAATCTTCCAGAACTGATTTCCATATTTAAAGAAGCTGCGGATATTCAGACTGCAGATATGCTGAATCTTCCTGTACCGGAAGCAGAATATATCAATGAAGTATTAAAGCCGAGTGAGGAACAGAAAGAAATGGTGGAAGCCTTTTCGGAACGTGCAGAACAGGTCAGGGGCGGTGCAGTAGATCCAAGGGTAGATAACATGCTCAAGATTACCAATGACGGAAGAAAATGTGCATTAGACCAGAGGCTTTTGAATGATATGCTACCGGATGCAGGGGAAAGCAAGGTAAATGCCTGTGTGGAGAATGCTTTCCAGGTATGGGAGGACGGAAAAGATACACAGGCTACCCAGTTGATCTTCTGCGACCTCAGCACACCGAAAAATGATGGAACATTCAACGTGTATGATGATGTAAGAAACAAGCTGGTGGAACGGGGAATCCCGAAAGAGGAGATCGCATTTATTCATGAATATAATACGGAAGTAAGAAAAGCGGAGCTGTTTGCAAAGGTGCGGGCAGGGCAGGTAAGAATCCTGATGGGTTCCACTCCGAAACTCGGTGCTGGTACCAACGTCCAGGACAGATTACTTGCACTGCATCATCTGGACTGCCCCTGGAAACCGTCTGATCTGGAACAGCAGGAGGGACGTATTCTCAGACAGGGAAACCAGAATGACAAGGTAAAAATCTTCCGGTATGTAACGGAAAATACGTTCGATTCGTACATGTGGCAGATTCTGGAAAACAAGCAGAAGTTTATTTCACAGATCATGACCAGTAAATCCCCGGTGCGTGCCTGTGAAGATGTAGATGATACAGCTCTATCTTATGCAGAGATCAAGGCACTGGCAACAGGAAACGAATACATCAAAGAAAAGATGGATCTGGATGTGCAGGTAAGTAAACTGAAACTTCTGAAAGCAAACCACACCAGTCAGATCTATCGTCTGGAATCGGATATTGCAAAGCGGTATCCAGTACAGATTACCGCATTAAAAGAGAAGATTGCCGGTATGCGTGTGGATGCAGATGTGGTTAAAGGAATAGATTTACAGGATAATGACCACTTTGCAATGACAGTCGGTGGAAAGCTGTATACCGATAAAAAAGAAGCGGGAGTTGCACTACTTTCAGCAGCATCCGGCTTGAAGTCCGTGAAATCAGCAGGGCAGATCGGGGAATATCATGGTTTTGCACTTTCTTCAGAATATAATTTCCTGTCGAATACTTATACCATGACGATTAAGGGAAAATGTTCTTATAAGATTGAGTTCGGAAAGGATACTCTGGGCAATATCCAGAGAATTCATAATGCACTCTCTGCAATCGGGAAAAAGCTGGCAGATACCGAGCAGAATCTGGAAACGGTACAACAGCAGTTAAAGACCGCACAGGAAGAGGTGCAGAAGCCATTCCCGAAAGAAGCGGAACTGAGTGAAAAAATGGAACGTCTGGCAGAATTAAATGCCATGCTCAACATGGATGAGAAAGGGGGAGAAAATCTTCTGGCAGATGAGGGAATCGGGGAAAACCCGGAAGTAAACATGCCGGAGGAACGACAGGACAGAATTGCTGACAGTGTTCATAAAACGTCTGTTCTGGAAAGACTGAAAGAACAGAAACAGCAGGAGCAGACAAGAGAAACACAGCAGAAACCTAAAAAGAAACATGAACAGGAGTTATAAAGGGTATCCCGTCAGAGTGACCAGAGCTTTGGCGGGATTTTTCTATGGAGGATTTGATTATGGCAAACAGAGAAGAACAATTAAAGCAGATTACAGAGCAGTTGGAACAGGGTGTTGCAGAAATATTCACATCAGAAAAGTATAGCGAATATCTGAATACAATGGCAAAGTTCCATAATTACAGTTTCAATAATACTCTGCTGATCGCCATGCAGAAACCGGAAGCGACACTGGTAGCGGGGTATCAGGCATGGCAGAAGAAATTTAACCGGCAGGTAAAAAGAGGGGAAAAAGGCATCCAGATCATTGCCCCGGCTCCGTTTAAAGAGAAACAGGAGATTGAAAAAACTGATCCGGAAACAGGAGAGATTGTGATCGGGGAAGATGGACAGCCGGAAACAGAAGTAGTAGAGCGTGTCATTACAAGATTCCGGGTTACGACAGTATTTGATGTCAGTCAGACCACAGGAGAACCGATTCCAGAGTTTGAGGTATCAGAACTGGAGGGGGATGTTCTGATCTACCATGATTTTATGGAAGCACTGAAAACGGTTGCCCCGGTTCCCATCCGTTTTATTGAGATTGATGGGGAGGCGAAAGGCTTTTATCAGCTTGTCGATAAATATATCGCTGTCCAGCCTGGCATGAGTGAAGCACAGACCATGAAAACAGCGGTGCATGAAACGGCACATGCAGTATTGCATGATCGTGACCAGATGGAAGCAGAGGGCATCGTAAAAGACCAGCTTACAAGGGAAGTGGAAGCAGAAAGTGTTGCCTATGTGGTATGCAACCATTTTGGACTGGATACATCGGAGTATTCCTTTTCCTATATTGCGAGCTGGTCTTCCGGTAAAAATATGAAAGAGCTTCGTGCTTCTATGGACACCATCCGTAAGACTTCTGCTGATATGATCGGACAGATTGAGGAAAAACTCAAGGAACTTCATATCGAAAGGCCAGAGCAGGAAGTAACTGCTGTGGAGCAGACAGAAGAACTGAGTGTCATGCAGTATGCGGAGCAGACCATCAACCGTCTGGAACAGGAACGGACGATTTTCAGCAATGACCAGAGAAACCTTATCGTGAATTTTGCTTATAAACTGGATGACAGGGAAGCAACGGAAAAGCTGGCAGAGAATCTTGCAGAATCTATTCTGGATGGAAACAGGGAAGCGGTACTAAAACTGATTGGAGAAGCGGAGGAACAGATTGACAGTCTGCCGGATTCGATGATCGGTTTATCAGAATTGCATGAAGCCGGATTTTATTCAGAAAGTATGCTTCCGCTTACCAGGGAACGGGCAGTGGAACTGCACCATGAGGGAGTAACAGTTTACGGGCTGACCGGAGCAGTGAGTGGTCAGGAACAGTCACAGAGGGTTATGAATCTGGAACTGGATATTTTACAGCATGACGGGTTATTCGGAGTGACGAAATTTGAATGGGAAAATTACCGGAGAAGTCAGGAAACGGTTATGACACCGGAAGAAAAAGCAAAAATCAAAGAAACACTTCTTTTAGAAAGTGATGGAAACCGCTATGGAATTTACCAGATCAACAGCGGACAGGAAGAAAGAGGGTACCAATTTTTAAGTCTGGAAGCGGCAAAAGAAATGGGATTTACCGTAGATGGCAAAGACTATCAGATGGTTTACAGTGAAAGACTGAGAGATGCTACGACACTGGACAATCTTTTTGAGCGTTTTAATATAGAACGACCAAACGATTTTACCGGGCATTCCATGTCAGTCAGTGATGTGATCATTATGAACCGGGGCGGCAGATTAACCGCATACTATGTGGATTCCTTTGGTTTTACAGAACTGCCGGACTTTGTGGCACAGAGAGCTGAGATGTTAAATGCCAATCCGGTAAAAGCATATCCGGAAGTTTATATGGGAACTTTGGAAAAGGCTATGCAGGAGAGAAATGTAGATGCTTACCTGGATTCCAGAAAACTGAATATTGACTGTAAAAATGCAATCGAACAGGCAATCACAGAAAACTTTGATGGCATGAGTCTGAACCCGGATACTGCGATAGATGTGATCGGAAAATATGGAGAAGAACGTGTTGCCTTTGTTCTGGCAAACACATTAAAGCAACTTTCTTATGATGGAAGATTTTCTGATGGCAATAAACGGTGGGCAGATGGCATTGATATTCCGGAAAATATCAGCAGAGGAATAAATCTGAACAGGGACTATATTGTGGGCAGCCATCCTGCAGTCCTGAATGGATTTATTGATATGGCAAGAAAAGAAATCCGTACCCGGAAACTGGAAGAGGTGCTTGGTGTGAAAAATCAGCATATCACTGAAACTACAAGAGAGTATGAAGCAGACGGACATACAGGCACCTGGTATGCGATGGATATGAAAACGTATCATGGGGAGCGATTCTTCCAGATGAGGAGTGAGGAATACGGTCAGGACGTGGCAGATATTATCGTATCGGAAAATGGAACACTGGTGGCAGAAGACATCTGGCATGGATTTGATGAAGGAGCCAGGGAAGCTATTTCAGAATATCTGGAAGAAAATGGTGCAACGGTATATGACCTGATGGACATTCCAGACCAGGCAACAGTCATCTTAGCAGACGGAACAGTTATGAAAATCATGGAACAGCAGTCAATCAGTACGGATACATGGGAGCCGACATTGACCGGACAGAATCAGCAGGGGGAAGAACAGAAATTCAGTTTTTTCGAGATACATAAAGTCAGAGAAAATAATGGCATTGACCTGAAAATGCCAGAAAATCATTATATTGACCAATATTATGTGATCGAAGATCTGGCAGCAAAAGGTGGAATGAAGATTGAGCGATATAAGGATCTTGGAGCTGCCCTCGGAGCATATTACTCTCTGCCAAACCATAAAATGAAAGCTCTTGGAATTGAAAATACGGCACCGCTGCGAGGCAGTCTTGATTTCATCCAGTGTAAGAATGGAATAGATACGCTGATCTATGATTGTCAGAAAGTGGAAGGATGGTTGAATCCGCAGATATACAATACTTTTAAAGATATACGCAACAGTTTGGCAGGGCATGATACAGAGATAGCATACCAGATTGGAGAGAAGTATTTTACAATCCAGACAGTAGAAGATGGTTATGATTATACATTCTATGATAAGGACTATCTGGAACTGGATGGTGGTGTCTACGATAATCCGGATATTTCTATTTCAGAAGCAATGGAGAACATTTTAGAGGAAGAAGGATTGCCCCTAGAAGGTGCAAATGTGATGGATTATGAAGAACTGTATGCAGAAATTGAATATGCAGAAGAAGAGAGAATGGAGAAGATACAGTTTGAACGTAATTGTCCAAAGGCTTTTTTTGATGGTTATGACAGGGAACCGGCATTAAAAAATTATGAAGGAATAACCGTACAATTTAAAATGTCTGGTATGTATTTAACAGTGCAACCGACTGAGGAAGGCTATAAATACCTGGTTTATGATCAGAAACTTCATGAAATTTCAGGAGATGCCTGTGGAAATCCAGAAGATTCTATTCAGAAAGCAATGTATGCCAGCCTGAAAAATGAAGGTTTGGAAGATGTTGAATGTGTAAAAGTTGATGACAGGGAGTTTCGGGATAAGGTAATCAGTCATTCTAAAGAAGTGCTGGCCAGTGGAGATGTTCGATTCACTTCGGAACTTGGCAGATGTGAAACAGCATTGAATGGAATGGGGAGGGCAGAAATTGAATATGAAGTTTTATTTCATGCAAGAGCTGTTCTGGAAGAAATGGGACTGGAAAATGAAGTTACATTGATTGGGGCGAGAGTACATGGTTCCAGAAGCAGAGATGACCTGTATCGTGCAGATTCTGATCTTGATGTAGTGCTTTCTTATCGGGGAAATATTCGGGAGGATAGTTTTTTTAACGAATTGAATTCTTATGGTATGGCAATAGCAGGCATTAAAGTAGACATTAACCCAATCTTAGAAGAAAGAATTACTCTGGCAGAGTATATAAAGGAATCAGAAGCCTATCTTGATCAGCAGGAAATCAAGAAACTCGCAGTGGACTTGGATAATTTTAGTTATGAGTATGATACTTATGGATATAAGGATACCGTTGAAAATAGGGAAGAACAGGTCGAGAAAATCACAGAGGATATTTTGAACAAGGATACAGCAGGTTTAAAAAACTGGCTGATTGAGGTGTCGGAAGAATCGGATATAGACAGTGATGTAGTCACTGCCCGATCATTGCTTTCACGTCTGGAAAATGCGGAAACACTCTCTGTTTTTACCAGGCAACCAGAGCAGGAACAGCCAGAAGCCACGATTACTTTTTATGTTGCAGAGTGTATGGAATTTCCTGTTATGGGTGAGTATCATGAGAACCTTACCTTGGAAGAAGCCCTACGCATTTATGAAACAATTCCTGCAGATCGCATGAATGGAATAAAAGGTGTTGGATTTGAACTGCATGATGGAAGTGATTACGACGGACCGTATGACCTTATGCGACTTGGAAAAGTTGATCGGGAAGAGGTGGATATGATTCAGCATTATAAGAAAAGTCCATTAGTACAGAAAGCAATGGATGATGTGGAAAAATATTTTGCTCAAAAGCAGGAGCTTACGAAAATAGCGGAGAAGCCTGTACAAAAAGAAAATGTTCCGCAGCCAAAGAGCAGAAAAGAATCTGTTCTTCAGGCACTCAGAGAGCGTCAGGCGAAAATAAAAGAGCAGGAGCAGAATACATCGAAAGAAAAATCCAATGCACATAAGAAGGGAGATGTAACATTATGATAGTAAGGTTTGAGGAAGATGAATATATAGCAGTGGCAATTTTTGATGCAGGAAACCGGGTACAGACAATGGAAGCAATGGATGAGATTTTTTCCTATCTGGACGAAGATATGAAGCTGCTGATTTTTACAACGATTCAGAAGCTCTATTATCTTAGCGATGAGGGATATGAAGAATTGCAGAAAATGGTAGAAATTTATAAAGCAGATCTGGAGGTGGATGGAGAATGAGTAGAAGTCAGTTTGCAGTTTATCAGTTAAAAAAGAAACCGGAATTGAGAAATCTTCTTTTCCGTACCTATGAAGAACTTGCACAGGATCAGATTCCGGTGCAGGTGGCAAATTATGAACAGGTGTATCTTGGAACAATGAAACCGGGAGAAACGCCAGAGCAGATAAAAAAGGATCTGGAGAAGAAACAGCCCCATAATTATAAAGGTCATGCAGTCAGTACCAGTGATGTGCTGATCCTTAATGATAATGGTGCCACGACCACTTACTATGTAAACAAAGACACTTTTATAGAGATTCCTGATTTTATGAAAGTCACATCTTCAGAAAGCGGTGGACTTACAAAAGATACAGTTGGATATGAAATAGAGGGAAAAGACGGAACATGGGAAGTAATAGATTACCTGTTGGTAGAGGGAAAAAATTATTTTCTTATGGAACATGAGCAGTATGGGAAAGATGTTGCGTATGTAGTCTTAGATCAGAAAGGTAATGTGCTTGTAGACAGCACCTACAACGGATTTGATGATGTAGTAAAACAGAAGATTCTTGATTCTCTGCATCCGCCAGTGCAGGAGCAGACAGAAGGCTATAAACCGAAATTGGATAACTGGCAGAAGTACATGGAGAATGGAGAATACCTGCGAAGTGCGGAAATCACAGAGGAAGCAAATTATAATATGATTGACGGACTTAAGAATAATGCTGCACCAAAAGATAAAAAGAACCGTCAAAAAGAATCTGTCCTTGCAAAACTGAATGAGAAAAAGGAAGAAGTTGCAAGACGCACTGGACAGAAAGCTATGCAACAGGTAATGGAATCTGAGGGAGAACGTACCAAAAAATAGAGCAAGTAGAAGAGAGGCTGGTCACATAATTGTGGCTGGCTTTTTCTATGTAAGGTAATAATTTAATATACACCATAAACTTTAAATAGATAGGGATATATGATATTATAATAAAGCAAGACATAATTAATAGAAGTATGGAGAAACTGAATATAGTGTGGATAAAAAAATGGAAAATAAAAAGAAATTTAATTTCAGTAATGACGAAAATAAAGGCTTTTTTTGAAAAAAGAAATTGGAACTATGTTGCGATTATTGCAATTATATTTGGTGGAGCAGTAGTAGTATACACATCATGTTGGATTAATGATTCGGACAGAAGAAATATTGCTGTTGGAATTGGAACAGGAATTATTACATCAGCATTAGTTACGTTATATCTGGAAATTATAAATGCCCAAATCGAGCGAAAAAAATTACAAAAATATAAAAAGATGATATTTAGTCCATTGTGTGATTCAGTAAGAAAGCTATATATTCATATTATATTAAACATTGATGAATATCGAGTAAGAGAAGAAAAGAAGACATTATTTTTTATTCCTATGAAAGAAACAAAAGAAATTTCAGATTTTTTTAAGAAAATGCAGGAGATTGATATAGAGAGTATTACTGAGGAAAAAGAAAAGAGAAAATTAGAAGAATTTTCAACTATCTCTTTGGTGTATTTTAAAGAGATAATTAGTCAGTATGAAGGTCTACCGTTTGAAAGCCTGTTGTTGGACAATATTATTACCCAAGAAGAATATGATAACTTAAAACATTTTACACTGATAAATGAATGTAAGAAATGTATCCATATGTTGAGTGATAATAATATGTTGGATAAAGACAAGTATTATACTAGCGTCCATTTAAATCATTGTATGTTGTTGTTTATGAATAGATTAGCAAGAATGTTTAAGTTTATTGAAGTACAAATAGAAGCAGAAAACAAGTGGATCAAGACTCATTTAGACGATATATATTATAATGAAGTATATCTTTTTTCAGACGAATATGTAGAACAATGGGCTGAGAGGGCAGAAGCAGAAGCTGAGTATTATGCAGAACATCCAGAAGCATTTGAAGATATGGAAGAAAGCGAAGAAGATAGATTATTTGAAAAAATAAACGAAGCTATATGGGCTGGAGATGTGGAAACTATAAAAAAATGTTTTCCTCAAATTGATAAAAATGATAAACAAATACAAGCAGAATTGACATGGATTGTAGCTAAAGATGTTATGAAAAATAGAGAATTACGTGAACTATATTTTCAGAAATATGGAGTAAAATATAAAGTACGAAAAGAAAAAAGGAGAAATTCATAACGCAAAAACAGATAAAAAGTATTTGTTCAATAAATAAAGGGAACACATAAGAAGAATAATTTGTGTTCCCTCTATTTATTGAACTGCTAATTTTACATGTTTGGTTTGGATAGGTAATCATAATCTTTTGGAAAAGTGATATTGTCCCAGTCTATTTTTTTCGCTTTGTAAACTAATTCGTTATATACGGAGTCAGATCTTTTCCGGCGATATGTAGCAATGACCTGTAATGGAAGTCTGGTAGCAGTCCGAATATCTATATTTAACACCGTATTTGGTACATATTCAGAATAAGGAGTTTTTACAAAGCCAAGACAGGCTTTTACGCCACCAGCTAGTTTTTCAGTGTATAATTTCGGGTTGCAGCCATTGAAATCTCCAACCATTTTTGCAGAGATATTTTTGACCATAAGTTGTGGCAGAATTTCTAGTTTTAATTGTGTAGTTCCATCAGGGGCAAATGAAAAATCATCGGGACTTAACTTATGATTCAAACAACGCTCATAAAAATCAGTAGCAGTAGTTTTATCTGCTAATTTTATGCCTGTCAGGTGAAGAAAATTATACGGATTAAAACTTACTTCCAAAGAAGAAATATGTTTATGTTTATCTTTTAAAATGAATAAAAGCTGATATCCGTCAAGATTCTCTTTATATTTAACGGCACAATCTGTGATGATGGAAATAGCTTGTTGTTTGGTATATTTTGCCATGTTATGACCTCTGAAATCTGTAAAAATATTTAAAGGGAGATTACAATGCCGTAGCATTGTGCATCTCCCTTATAGACTGATTTTTCTGTTGTCCGCCAACACTCCAGCTCATATGTCTGGCTTTGCTTTCAGGTTTTTCTGTTGCCTGCCAACTCTCCGATCCACGTTCGGCTTTCGTTTCGGATTTTAGGTGTCAGCCACACCAACAGGATGTCGCCTGTTTTCCTATTTATAGTATATGCGATAAAATGAATTTAGTCAATGGAGAAAATGAAAAATAATTTGGAAATTTTCTCATTGAGATTTTTAGCGGAAGTAGGAATGTCCTTGTGAGGTTTCGTGCAGAGTTTCTTGGATATGCGGGTGCCTAAGAATAATATTTACATTAGAGCATACTGTACGAAGTTCCCGTTCATATTCACGCCGGGTGTTAAATTCATCCCGCTGTACGGTCTGCAATTTTGTTAAACGATTTTTTTCTTCACGCAACATTTTCAGGGTAGGAAGTTTTTGACCCTGTGATTTTTCTCTGAGTATTCGGAGAGCAGACTCATAAAGAGTGAGTTCTGCCCGGTGATCGTCATAAAATTTTTCTTTATTTCGACTTTTTCGGTAATCGGAATAGATGGATTTGTTGGCAAGGTACTGTCCGGTGTAATGAATCTGTTCATTTATATTTTTTAAAGCGTCTTCTGTGGATTTCAGAGTATTTCTGGCATCAGTGCTTTGGGCAGAGGCATTGGAAAGGGCAGTATCTAAATCTTCCTTGCTCTGGAAACCATGTTCCTGTACATAGGCAACTGTCTGAGCCATCATCTTAAGATTAGACAGCTTTACCTTTTGTGCGTATGCCTGACTTTGCTGTGTCTTGATACAGTGCTGCAAATCTGTTACAAGTCGTAAATCAGATTTTATAAAAAGGAAAGAGTGTGTAGTTTCGTCAGTTTGGACAGAAGCTGACGATTTTGACTGTTCTGAAAAATCTGTAACTGGTCTGTCAGTAGAATGTGACTTTTCAGCGTGTTGCCTGTTGGAGTTCTCCTGGAATACCTGCATAAGATGATTTTCTTCATAAAGCGTTCCGAGATTTCTTCCAGTGATGTATTTTTGACGATTAGGATGCAGGTAGCTGTATCTGCCACGACTGACTTTAAATGTGATATTATATCTATCAGACAGCAATCTGGAAAATTCTTCTTGTGATGTTGCCTGTGAAGCAACTGCATCAATCGCATCACGAAGGTATTGCTTCTCCGTTTGAAATGTTGTCTGTCTTGGAGTAAGTCCTTTCTTTTTCAGTTCTGCATTGTGTTCATCGAGATTTTTTTGACCTCTGCGTTTTGCCCAGTATTCTTTTTCAGATATTTTCTTTTCTGCGGGGTTCAGAAGATCTACCTGGTTTAGTCCATTGGAACGGCACATATCCATAACTTTTTGCTTTAAGTAGATTCTGTATCTGTCAGAAAGATGATGTTTATATCCGGCTTTTGAATCCCGATCAAATTCCATATAGGGCTGTGGTTCTGTATTATATTTTCGCACACTGTTGATTACAATATGCACATGAATATTTCCGCTGCCATTATGACCATCAGTGTGGGTGCAGACAAGAGCCTGGTGTCCGGGAAAATTCTCTCTGGCATATTCTACGCCAAGTTTCTGTGCCTGTTCTCCGGTCAGACCATGTTCTTCCTGATCTTTAGGATCAAAGCTGATGATGTAGTGATGCGACTTAATCTCATTAAAAGATTGATTTTTATGAAAGAAAGCGTTAGTTTCCCGACATTCTGCATCAAATGTAAACGGATCACAATTTATACCATCCAGATAATATTCTTCACGAAGAAGCATATTCCCATTTTCATCAAGAATTGGTTTTTGTGTATATTCATCATGTTGGAAAATCAGATAGCGTTCAGTTTCTCCATAATCGGCATTTTTGCTTGCAATATGCTTCAGGATTGCCATATTAGTTTTCTCCTGCGCTATTTCTATTATTTGCATTGACAGTGATAAAATCTCCAGCCAGTTTTATTACTTCGTATTTTAATTTATAAATTTCAGTAATGCTCTTTTTGATTTCGTTGCGCATTTCCTGGGAATGAAGTCCACCAGTATTAAAGTAACGAGCTATCTGGTTCAGATTGCTACCAATCTTTCCAAATTCAGCAATTAATTTTTTTAACTCCGGTAAATCTGCCACAATTTCATATTTCACAATTACTTTTTTATTTGTTATTTGTTTACGGACATACTCTGCTAACGGGAGGCTTGCAGCTTTTGCGTTTTCTGCAATTATTTCATATTCAGTATTGGTGAGACGGAGCATGATATGACGAGTATGCCGTAAGTTTTTATCTTTTTTTGGTCGTGCCATTTTATAGTTCCTTTCAAAATAAAGATATTTCTATATATAAAGCCGATTTGAAAATATCAGGCGGTAACACAATAAAAAAATTCATGGATTTTTCGTGATAGATATGATCACGATGCGACTGTTTTTTTACAGGAGCCAAGTATGCATATTAGTGAAAACTGTATTATCTGAGGGTATGGGGAGCAGAATCCCCATCAAGATTGCCGGAAAGTCGAAAGCCACGAAGTGAGTTTTGAGTTACTCAGGCGAAACTTGCTCTGAAAAAGTAGAAAAGCCCTTCATAATAAAAGCCGATTATTTAAAGGGAATGGTAATAGCGAAAAGGAAAAGATTTATATGAGATATGTAATTGTATGACGTACTTTCCCAAAAGATAGTCCCTTTCAAAAAAGTACATTCTTGATGAAGATTTTAGGAAGTGTTACTTTTGATTTAAATATTCAGAAAGGGTGAAGCGAATGAAAAATATAGAAATCGGGCCAATCCGTCCACCTTCAGAAAGTAATAGTTTGTTGGTGCGAGTTACAAGAGGATGTCACTGGAATAAATGTTATTTTTGTGGACTATATAAGTCTATGCGTTTCTCTATGCGACCAATAGAAGAAATTATAGAGGATATTGAAAAACAGGCACAGTTTTATAAAGGGAAAAAGATTATATCCTGCTTTTTGCAGGATGGAGATGCGCTGGTGCTAAAGACAGATTATCTGCTTCGCATTTTGGAAACAATCCATCAATATTTTCCAGATATACAATATATTACTTCTTATGCTCGTGCTGACAGTATTACTCGGAAAAGTCCGTCAGAATTAAGGATACTGCGAGAAGCCGGACTGAATCATATTTATTCTGGAATAGAGACTGGTTCAGACCAAATTTTGAAACTTATTAACAAAGGGTTTAATGCGGATACGGCTGTGAAAAGTGGGTGTATGGCGAAAGAGGCAGATATGATACTGTCGGAATTTATTCTGTTGGGGATTGGGGGAAAGGAACTGTCAGAAGAAAATGCAACCAGAACGGCAGAAGCATTGAATGTTATTCGGCCAGATTTTATTCGTGTTCATGCGACGGGAATTAAGCCAGAATCTAAAATGGGAGAATTTGTAAGAGAAGGCTCTTTCACATTACAATCCGAAGAAGAGATTATGATAGAGCAAAAGAGGTTCCTGCAGCAATTAAAAGAAATGGACAGCTACTATGTAAATGAACATATTATAAATCTGCTTTTGGAAGTAAGAGGAAATTTACGGACGGACAAGGAGAAAATGCTGTCAGATATTAATCGCTTTTTGAATTTACCAGCAAATGAAAAACTCCTGTTTGTGATCGGCAGGCGGTTTAACATTTTTTTCATGTTGGATGATTTGAACAATCAAGAATTACATAAAAAAGCAGAAGGAGCTTTACAGAAAATCTTAAATAAAAATCCAGAAGTAGACTTTACGGTACTTTGCAATTATATACGGCAGTCACAAATTTAGAATTAGAAATAACAAAAACGGGTATAGCAAATATATTTATCTATACTCGTTTTTGCAAGTAGAAAACTTTATACTAATTTGAACAGCATGGACTTTTTACATCCAGTCCGTCAAGATAGTTTTTTCCCCATTGGCATAGAGCATCCAGAATGGGGATAACGCTTTTACCAAAGGGTGTAAGAGAATAAATTGTCTTTGGCGGTTTTTCGGGAATAACCTCTCGATGAATCATTCCGCAATCCTCCAAATCATGGAGCTGGCTGGAAAGCATTTTTGGGGTGGCGTTTGGTATTAAGCGTTGCAGTTCCATGTAATGCAAAGGTTGATCAATCAGATGCCAGAGAATGAGAGGCTTGTATTTACCGCCGATCAGTGACAGGGAGGCTTCTACCGGACAATTAAAATGTATTTGTTTATCTTTCATTATGAGTTCTCCTTTGACAAGGGCGCTATCTTTTTTGATAGTGCCTATCAAAAAAGTGCATTCTTGTGGTTTTTCTTTTTGGTGTTACAATAAGTTTATAGTTGGTTGACACATTTATATTACAACAGAAAGGATTGAAATACTATGGATTTTATCAATATTGCAAAGAGCCGCAGCTCTGTGCGTGATTACAACAACAAAAAAGTAGAGCCTGAAAAACTGGAAAAAATTCTGGAGGCTGCTCATGTGGCTCCGACAGCCGCGAATCTCCAGCCCGTTCATTTGATCGTTGTCCAAAGCGAGGAAGGTCTTGCTAAAATTGGTAAGGCCGCAAATATTTATGGAACATCTTTGGCGATTATTGTCTGCGCTGACCATGACAAAGCATGGGTACGTCCGTTTGATGGAAAGCAGACTGGTGACATTGATGCTTCGATCCTGACAGACCATATGATGTTGCAAGCGACAGAACTGGGACTTGGCACAGTTTGGGTTTGCTACTTCAAGCCGGACGTACTTCGGAAGGAATTTACGCTTCCTGATAATCTGGAACCAATCAATATTCTGGTTATCGGCTATTCGGATGAAGAGCCTGCCGACAGGAACCGTTTTGAAGCACATCGTATTGCGATGAGTGAACTGGTTTCATATGAAAACCTGTAAAAAATATTTGGCGCAGCCCCATTATAGTTTACGGGGCTGCGTTTTATCGTTCTGAAATATGAGCATAGGTTTCTTCCAGTATCCATTGGATATGTTCATCCTGCAGGGAATAAAATACCCGTTTTCTTGCTTTGCGGGAACGGACTAATTTTGTAATCCGGAGTGCATGGAGTTGATGAGATATGGCAGAATTAGTAAGGGATAGTGTTTTTGCAAGGTCATTGACACATTGTTCGCCCTGCATTAATTGCCAGAGGATTTTCATACGTGTGAAATCGCCCATAGCCTTATGTAGTTCACTCAGTTTCTCCAATTCAAAGGCGTTTGGAACGTCAAAAGTAATATTTTGTGGTTGGCTCATAATATATCTCCAATCTGCGAAAAGCTGTTTGACAGATAAAATTTAGGTGAGTATCATAGTTTAAGGAAGGAGTTGATTGATATGCCGCATTATAATCTGCCTCATAATCATGGGCAGAATATCGAACGAGTTTTAGATAATATGCCTTCGGCAGAGGGCTTTCAGGATATATCTTTTTTGTTTCAGCAGCTTGGCGATTCAACACGTTTAAGGATTTTGTGGCTCTTGTGCCATTGCGAGGAATGTGTATGCAACATAGCGGCGGCTGTTGACATGAGCGCTCCGGCTGTGTCCCATCATCTGCGTATTTTAAAGAAAAGTGGAATTATTATTAGCCGCAGAGAAGGAAAAGAGGTATATTACACCCTTTCAGATACCCCGCAGGCAAAATTATTACATCGTTCTGTTGATGCGTTATTTGAAATATCCTGTCCGACAAATCAATAATCTAATTCCTTATCCAACGGAAGTTTGAGGAAATGCGCCGCTTTTACTTCAAAATGCGGCGCATTTCTAAACCAGTTAAGACAGCGTGGATGCGTCTAACCGTTTTACTTTCATGGCACGAATTGCGTTTAAAATAGCAATAACAGAAACACCAACATCAGCGAACACAGCCGCCCACATATTTGCATATCCCACAGCCCCTAAAATCAGTACCAGGAATTTTACACCTAAAGCAAATACGATATTTTGGTTTGCGATGCGGATGGTCTTTCTAGCAATTCGTATTACAGAGGCAATTTTGGAGGGCTCGTCTGTCATTAAAACAATATCAGCCGCTTCAATCGCCGCATCAGAACCCAAACCGCCCATTGCAATTCCTACATCTGCCCGTGCCAGCACAGGAGCATCGTTGATTCCGTCTCCGACAAATACCAGTTTTCCTTTTTCGCTTTTTTGTTTCAACAGTTCCTCTACCCGTTCAACTTTATCCGCAGGAAGAAGTTCCGTATATGCCTGATCCAGACCGAGACGGGCAGAAACTTTCTGACCTACGGCATCTGCGTCTCCGGTAAGCATAATAGTTTTGCGTACACCGGAAGATTTCAAATCCTTGATTGCCGCTGGAGCATCTGTTTTGATTTCATCCTCAATGACAATACATCCGGCATATTTGCCGTTACAGGCAATGTAAACAACCGTACCAATGGAAGTGCAAGGGATATAACGAATGTTTTCTCGTTTCATTAGTTTAGCATTGCCAGCCAGAACTGTATTATTGTCAATGACAGTACGCACACCGTGTCCTGCAACTTCTTGAATATCCCCGATGCGATTATGGTTGATCTCTTTTCCGTATGCCTTTTTTATGGAAAGCGAAATCGGATGATTAGAATAATCTTCTGCGTATGCGGCAAGTTCCAAAAGCTGTATGTCTTTTATGCCGTTTGGATGAATCTCACTGACAGCAAAAGAGCCTTTTGTCAAAGTCCCTGTTTTATCAAAAACCACATATTCAGCATGAGCTAATGATTCCAGATAATTGCTGCCTTTTACCAAAACACCGATTTTAGATGCTCCCCCAATACCACCAAAGAAACTAAGCGGTATGGAGATAACAAGCGCACAAGGACAGGAGATAACCAGAAAAGTTAATGCCCGGTAAATCCATATGCTGAATGCCTGTCCGGTAATAAATGGGGGAAGGATTGCCAGAGCTAATGCCGCAAATACTACAGCAGGGGTGTAGTAGCGGGCAAAGCGGGTAATAAAATTCTCTGTCCGTCCTTTTTTATCACTTGCATTTTCTACTAGATCAAGAATTTTTGCTACGGTGGATTCTCCAAATTCCTTAGTTGTGCAAATTGTTAAAATCCCGGTCTGGTTAATGCAGCCACTTATGACTTCCATTCCCGGCTCTACCTCACGAGGCATGGATTCTCCGGTAAGCGCAGAGGTATCTAATGCAGAGGAACCTTTCAGAATAGTTCCGTCCAGTGGAATCCGTTCTCCCGGTTTTACTATGATTGTGTCTCCAATTTGGACTTCATCAGGATCGACCTGTATCAATTCCCCATTACGCTGTACATTCGCATAGTCCGGACGAATATCCATTAAACTTGCAATGGATTTTCGAGATTTGGAAACGGCATAAGACTGGAACCATTCACCAACTTGATAAAACAACATTACAGCTACGCCTTCTGAATGTTCTCCCAGAACCAATGCGCCGATAGTGGCAATCGTCATTAAAAAATTTTCATCGAATACCTGTCCATGAAGAATGTTCGTGATTGCTTTCCATACAATATCCCATCCAACAACAATGTAGCAGATAAGGAAGATGCCTGCCTCCATATATTCAGGAAGGTAAAACAGGCTTCCTGCAAAAAATAGAATTGCCGCTATGACAATTCGTGCAAGCAAATGTTTTTGCTTTCGTGTCATAATCTATAGTCTCCTTTCTGATGTAAAAACACCAGCTACCGGGATACGGCAGCCGGTGTCCAGCTTCGTTTATACCTTTACAGTTACATCCGGCTCGATTTTTTTGATCAGTGCCTTTGCTTCGGTCAGGATAGCATCAAATTTGTCATCCGGCGCTTCGAGTATCATTTTCTGGTTCATAAAGTTTACGGATACATTTGTGACGCCATCAATCTTCTTTACAGCAGTTTCGATCTTTGCGGCACAGTGTCCGCAGTCAAGATCGAGTAACTTGATTGTTTTTTTCATAAGGATTATTCCCCTTTCTTAGTAATTTTAGTTGGTTTGACATGACTGAACAATTAAAAGAATGTTTAATCGTTCATGCCGCAAGTATATGCACGATAAAGGAAAAAGTCAACGGATTGGAAACAGATATTACCTTTTGGATCGCAAAACCTACTGATTGGATTTAGAGAAAAAATATATTTCTTTTTGGATAAAAAATACTTCCCTATGGAGCGTACAAAACGTAAATCCAGTGTTTATAATGACTGCGTTCCCTACGGGGGACGGGTACCCAATTTTAAAGAGAAAGAAGGGATGAAATTGAAAAAAGAGCAATTTGATGTTACAGGAATGACTTGCTCTGCCTGCTCTGCAAGAATTGAAAAGAGCGTGAGTAAACTTCCCGGAATAAAAGAAGTATCTGTTAATTTATTAAAAAACAGTATGGTTGCATCTTATGATGAATCTATTTTAGATACATCGGGAATTATTCAGGCGGTAGAAAAAGCAGGATATGGTGCAATTCCAAAAACACTTGCACAGAGTGGTAGTAAACCTGCTGTTGCGGCTGGAAAACCAGAAATTAGTACGGCGCAGAAAGACCATAAACAAATGAAACAACGCCTGCTTTTATCTGCTGTTTTTACGATACCTTTGTTTTATATATCAATGGGGCATATGATGGGGTGGCCACTGCCTGCATTTCTTCTTGGAATGGAAAATGCAATGAGCTTTGCTTTTACGCAATTCCTGCTTTTAATTCCTGTAGTATTTGTGAATTTTAAGTATTACAAGATGGGATTTAAGACATTGCTTCATGGTTCTCCAAACATGGATTCTCTGATTGCTATTGGCTCCAGTGCGGCAATTATTTATGGGATTTATGCTATTTACAAAATAGGGATTGGATTTGGACATGGAGATATGGAAACTGTCCACAGCTTTATGATGGATTTGTATTTTGAATCAGCAGGCATGATTCTGACACTGATCACATTAGGAAAGACGCTGGAGGCACGTGCAAAGGGAAAAACATCAGACGCAATTACAAAGCTGATGAATTTAGCCCCTAAAACGGCAGTTGTTGAACGCAATGGACAGGAGATTACGATTCCGGTAGAGGAAGTACAAGCTGGCGAAACGCTGATTGTGAAAGCTGGAGAAGCAGTGCCAGTGGATGGCGTAGTGGTAGAAGGGGCTTCTTCTGTAGATGAATCTGCCTTAACAGGTGAAAGTATTCCGGTGGAAAAGCATATAGGGGATAAAGTTATCGGTGCAACCTTGAATAAGTCCGGATATTTTAAAATGCAGGCTACAAAGGTTGGGGATGATACAACGCTTTCGCAGATTGTCCATCTGGTGGACGAAGCTACAAGTTCAAAGGCTCCAATCGCAAAATTGGCAGATAGAGTAAGCGGGGTATTTGTACCAGTGGTTATCAGTATCGCCCTGGTTTCGGCTATCATATGGCTGTTGTTGGGATATGGATTTGAATTTGCTCTTTCTATTGGAATCTCAATTTTGGTTATTTCCTGTCCATGTGCGTTAGGGCTTGCCACACCTACGGCAATTATGGTGGGAACTGGAAAAGGGGCAGCAAATGGTATCCTGATAAAATCAGCGGAGGCTTTGGAAACAGCTCATAACATCAATACAGTAGTTTTAGATAAAACCGGAACGATTACAGAGGGAACGCCGAGTGTTACGAATCTCCTATGTAGAGATGGAATCGGACAAAATGAACTATTGCAGATTGCGGCATCCTTAGAAAAATTGTCAGAACATCCGCTGGCAGAGTCGATTGTGAAAGAAGCTGAAAACGAGAGAATTTCTTTCCTTCCTGTTGAAAATTTTAGACAGGTTCCCGGACAGGGAATTATAGGAGAAATAGAAAACGAGATTTGCTTTGCTGGAAATCGCAGATTGCTTGAGGCAAATGGCATTTCTGGAGGAGTCTTGCAATCGCTTGGGGATGCTATGGCGGAAGAGGGAAAAACACCATTATTTTTTGCACGTGGTAAGGAACTGATGGGTGTGATTGCTGTGGCAGATGTTGTAAAACCTACCAGCCGTCAGGCAGTCCAGGAATTGTCGGGTATGGGAATTGAAGTGGTAATGCTGACCGGGGACAATAGGAAAACAGCGGAAGCAATTCAACGTCAGGTTGGTGTAAATCGTGTTGTAGCGGAAGTCTTTCCGCAGGACAAAGAGAAAGAAATCCGCCGTTTGCAAGACAGTGGAAAAAAAGTGACGATGGTTGGCGATGGAATTAATGACGCCCCAGCGCTTGCAAGGGCAGATGTGGGGATTGCCATTGGAGCAGGAACAGATATTGCAATAGAATCGGCAGATATTGTTTTAATGAAAAGTGATTTGCTCGATGTATCTACGGCGATCCAACTTAGCAAGGCGGTAATACGCAATATCAAGCAAAATCTATTTTGGGCGTTTATTTATAATATCATTGGTATTCCGGTGGCAGCAGGATTGTTTTATCTGCCATTTGGATTGAAATTGAATCCAATGATTGGAGCATTTGCCATGAGTTTCAGTTCCGTATTTGTAGTGTCGAATGCACTGCGGCTTAGGTGGTTTAAGGCAAAGCATACGTCCCATGAAAATACAGATATGGAATTTAGACAGGAAAATGATAAAAAAGAAAACAAAGGAGCGAGTCAAATGGAAAAAGTATTAAATATTGAAGGTATGGTTTGTATGAATTGTGTAAAACACGTGGAGAAAGCATTAAGAGAGCTTGCGGGAATCAGTGAGGTCACAGTCAGCCTTGCAGAGAAATCTGCACGTATTCAACTTAACGGAGACGTATCGGATGCCATGTTGAAAGAGGCTGTAGAGGATGCTGGTTATCAGCTTATCAGTATTCAATAAGAGGAAATTCCAATGAAAGCAAAAAAGGGAGAAGTTATTCATAAATTGAAAATTGCCAGAGGGCAGATTGACGGTATTCTGCAGATGATTGAGGAAGATCGGTACTGTGTGGACATATCCAATCAGCTTCAGGCAACACAAGCCCTGTTAAAAAGCGCTAACCAACAAATATTACAGGCACATATCCGAAACTGTGTCCGGGAGGCTTTGCAGACAGATGTTGAAAATCCGAAATTGGAGGAAGCATTAAAAGTGTTGGAGAAGATGGCACAATGATGCCGGAGGGCAGAGAGAAAAAAGGCTTTTCTGCCCTTAATTCTTCCGATTGGATTGTGATTTCTTCTTTTGGGAGCGTACAAAACAAACCGAATTTTATATACTTTAGGTGGTTAGACATGGCTAATAAACAAGGAGGTAACAGTGATGAAGCAGTCACTTGATACAAGAACAAAATTATTAACAAAGAATCCAATTTCACTGATGATTGAACTTAGTATTCCGGCAGTTCTCGGTATGGTGGTGGTTGGGTTATATAACATGATGGATTCCATTTTTGTCGGGCAGATGGTAGGTGCGGCTCAGATGGGAGCTGTATCGGTATCATATCCATTTACTTTGATAAATGCAGGTTCTGCCGCAATGCTGGGCGTTGGTTCCGCTTCGGTACTTTCACGAGCGATTGGTAAAAAAGATGAAAGAACGATCAAAAAGATTATGGGAAATTTGGTGGCAATGGTACTTTTATTGTCAGTAATTTATACCATTGTAGGAATGGTGTTTACCCGTCAGCTTTTATCTCTTGCTGGAGCAAGCGATAATATTTTAAATTATGCAGAAAAATATCTGCGGATCGTATTTGCAGGCTCTTTGTTTGTGAATTTTTTCCAGAGTGCTAATATGGTCATTCGTGGGGAGGGTCAGTTAAAAAAGGCAATGACAATTATTGCCAGCGGTGCCATTTTGAATATTATTCTTGATCCAATATTTATTACAGTTTTGAAGCCTTACGGTTTGGGCATCGAGGCGGCAGCATATGCAACGGTGTTTTCACAGTTTGTTCAGGCGGTTATTACGTTATGGTATTTCAGAAAGAAAAGTCCTAATGTAAAGATTGGACGTATTCGGATTGATGGAGAGCTTCTGCCGCAGGTTCTTTCTGTTGGCGTATCTGCGTTATTGATGCAGATATTGACATTAGTACAGCAAACAGTCATTTATCGTGTAGCCGCTAATTATGGAGGGGAAAATTCACAGATCCTTCTCGGTGCGGCGCTTCGGTTCTGGAATTTCTCTTTTGTTCCATTATGGGGAATCAGTCAGGGATTCCAGCCAGCGGCAGGAACAAATTATGGTGCAAAGGAATATGACAGGGTAAAAACTCTGACACGTGTATTTATTGCTGCCGCCACAATACTATCCCTTGTATTTTATATTCCGGCAGAACTGTTTCCGGGTAAAGTATTGTCTATGTTTATTACAACGCCAGGTGTAGCTGTTTCGGGGGCAACGAATTTCCGTATTATGTTCAGCACCTATATTCTTCAGGGAAGTTTTCTGATTGCTGTGACATTGTTCCAGTCTTTGGGCAAAGCCAATAAGGCGACGTGGTTGGTATTGTTCCGTCAGATTATTTTGTTTATCCCTCTGTGTATTGTCCTTCCGATGGTGGGCGGTATGGGTATTCGTGGTGTATGGCTGGCGATTGCCCTGACAGATGCAATTCTTGTAGTGATTACTGTTTTGATGATGCTTTCAGAATTTCGGAAGATGCCCGGAACCAACGGAATAAAGCAATAGAGGGGGAATTAAAATGTATCTTTCAGATGGCAAAAAAGAAACCCAATATATTGTTAAAGACATTGGGCTTCCTACAGGAATTGAAAAACGTCTGGAAGCTCTTGGAATGACTCGTGGTACTTCTGTCACAGTTTTGAATAGTAAAAGCAAGGGGATTTTGATTGTAAAAGTACGGGGAACACGTTTTGCACTTGGGCGCAATATAACAGAACATATTTCGGTTGCTATGTAGGAGGGATGAATTTCGATGAAAGAGAATTTGACAATCGGCTTCATCGGGAACCCAAACTGTGGAAAGACAACACTTTTTAATGCTTATACAGGCGCAAATTTAAAAGTGGCGAATTGGCCGGGGGTTACTGTCGAAAAAGTGGAAGGAGCAATCAGAGATCATAATCTGAATATTCGTCTGGTTGATCTTCCGGGTACATACAGTCTGACTTCTTATACAATGGAAGAGCAGGTATCCAGACAGTTTATATTGAGTGATGAAGTTGATATGATTATTGACGTGGTAGATGCTTCGGCACTGGAGCGTAATCTATATTTGACATTACAGTTATTGGAACTTGGAAAACCAGTAGTTATGGCACTGAATATGATGGACATTGTAGAAAAGCGTGGGATGGAAATCGACACACACAGACTGCCGGAAATGTTGGGAATCCCGGTGATTCCCGTCTCTGCGAGAAAACGGACGGGATTGGATGTGCTGCTTCATGCAGCAGCACATCATAAGGATTGCAACGATCCGCAATGTTTGGTTCACCATCATAAAGATCAGTCAAGGCATCGGCATAACCATCATGCAGAATATGCAATGGTTTACAGCGATAAGATTGAGGATAAGATTGATCTTATTATGGATGCACTGAAAATAAACTATCCAAAACTAAAAAATTACCGTTGGTATGCTATTAAGTTACTGGAAATGGATCGGGAGATTACGAAGAGTTACCCTGTTCATTTGCCAGATGTAATTGACCGGAGCTATGAATCGGATATTATCAATGAGAAATATGATTTTATTCAAGAAATTATAAGAGAAGTGTTGGTAAATAAAGATCGCCAGGATGCTTTGACTGAAAAAGCGGATAAGGTGCTGACTCATCGTGTATGGGGTGTTCCAATCTTTCTAGGCATTATGGCGGTAGTGTTTCTTCTGACATTTACTGTTGGGGACTGGCTGAAAGGGTATTTAGAGATAGGAATTGAAAATCTGTCTCTATGGATAGAGAAAGGTCTGGTTGCAGCACAGGTAAATGAAGTAATTCGTTCGCTGATTGTAGACGGTATTCTTGCAGGAGTGGGCGGTATATTGACATTTCTTCCGAACATTTTCATTTTATTTCTTGCGTTGGCTTTTTTAGAGGACAGCGGATATATGGCGCGAGTAGCTTATGTTATGGAAGGAATTATGAGTAAACTTGGACTGTCTGGAAGAGCCTTTATTCCTATGATTTTAGGCTTTGGTTGTACAGTCCCGGCAATTATGGCATCAAGGGCACTGGAAAGCAGGCGTGATCGTTTTAAAGTAATGTTGATTACGCCGTTTATGAGCTGTAGCGCCCGCCTGCCTATCTACATACTGTTTACAGAAATGTTTTTCAAAGAACGTGCTATGCTGGTTGCATATTCCATGTATTTGATCGGGTTAGTGGTTGCGATTTTGGTGGCCGCCATAATACATCTGATTGATAAAAAGAAATCAGAAAATTATTTGTTGATTGAATTACCGGAGTATAAAATCCCCAGTTCCAGAACAGTAGCAATTTATGTATGGGAGAAGGTAAAAGATTATCTTACGAAAGCAGGAACTACTATTTTTATAGCATCTATCCTGATGTGGATAATCTTGAATTTCGGACCACATGGATATACAACGGATATGTCGGATAGTTTCGGCGCTATTTTGGGACATGGGCTAGTACCGTTTTTTGCACCAATAGGATTGGGATTTTGGCAGATTGCGGTAGCTCTGATCGCAGGCATTTCTGCAAAAGAGGTTGTGGTTTCCAGTTGTGCAGTCTTGTTTGGAGTTTCAAACATCAATTCCGGAGCTGGTATGGATACACTGGAAGGCATATTGGGAAGTGCAGGGTTTGGACAACTCAATGCGTTCTGTCTGATGATTTTTTGCCTACTATATATTCCATGTATGGCGGCTCTTGCAACGATACGCAAGGAATCAGGAAGCACACGTTGGATGTTACTGTCCGCAATGTTTCAGTTGGTGGTGGCATGGATAGTGACATTTGCAGTTTATCAAGTTGGGATTTTAGTGTGAGGTAAGTGATATGAAGTATAAAAAATGGGTTTGTTTTGCAGGACTTTTTGTTATAGCGGTAATTGCAGGGAAAAGTTTAATTAGAAAAATGAAAGGAAAAAGCTGATGGCAAATAAATAATCAGCAGACAAATGAAAATGAACATTATAGATTCAGTAAAAAATACAGCTTTTTCAGCAGCGGTACATACTGCATTAGAATATCTGGAAAAGAATCCGGAGGAAAATATTCCGAAAGCAATGCGGCTCATGGATCAAGTATTACCGGATGGTTGGTATGAGGGACAAAGGGCAGCATTTCGTAAGGCAATCGAAGAAAAAGGAAACTGGTATCAGTTGATTATGAAAGCATACCAGTTGGATGCAGGTGTGAGAAAAACATTTTTTCAGAATTTCATTGTTAATTCTGCCTTGAAAGGCTCCGCAATTCAAAATGAAGTTCGTGAGAAAGAAAATTGTAATGTTCCGTGGGCTATATTATTAGATCCAACGTCGGCGTGTAATTTGCACTGTACAGGGTGTTGGGCTGCTGAATATGGACATAAGCTAAACTTGAGTTTAGAAACGATTGATGATATTGTCACCCAGGGGAAAAAACTAGGAACCTATATGTATATATATACAGGTGGGGAACCGATGGTACGAAAAAGAGATTTAATTACTCTGTGTGAAAGGCATCCGGATTGTGAGTTCCTTTCTTTTACAAATGGAACGCTGATTGACGAAGAGTTTTGTATGGAAATGCTTCGTGTAAAAAATTTCGTCCCGGCGATTAGTTTGGAGGGATTTGAAAAAGCAAATGATGGACGCAGGGGCAAAGGGGTTTTTGAGAAAGTAATGCAGGCGATGGATTTATTAAGGAGATACAAATTGCCTTTTGGTATTTCTACCTGCTATACCAGTGCCAATTATGCGGATATTAGTAGTGAAGCATTTTTTGATATGATGATTGAAATGGGAGCAATGTTTGTCTGGTTCTTTCATTATATGCCAGTCGGTAATGATGCTGTTCCAGAGCTTCTCCCTAACCCGGATCAAAGAAGGACAGTCTATGAACGGGTAAGAGCATTTCGGAATACAAAGCCTATTTTCAGTATGGATTTTCAGAACGATGCAGAGTATGTAGGAGGCTGTATTGCCGGAGGCAGAAGCTATTTACATATTAATGCTGCCGGGGATGTGGAGCCATGTGTGTTTATTCATTATTCCAATGTGAACATCCATGAGTGCGGATTACTGGATGCACTGAAAAGTCCGATTTTTATGGCGTACCACGATGGGCAACCATTTAATAAGAATATGCTTCGTCCATGCCCTATGTTGGAAAATCCCAATATTTTACGGGAAATGGTAAAACGTACCGGAGCAAAGTCTACGGATTTGCAATCACCGGAGACGGTAGATCATTTGTGTGATAAATGCGAATTATATGCAAAGCACTGGCATCCTGTTGCAAATGAATTATGGGCATCTAGTAGGAAAGGAGACTAAGATGGTTATTACTGGAATCATCATTTTTGGAATTACTGTTTATGCAGTATGGGCTGTCCGAAAAGTTCGACGGGATCGTAAGAATGGTTCTTGTTGTGGCGGCAGTTGTTCGGGATGTATTGGAGAAAAGTATTGCAATAAGTAACCTTGATGGGAGCCGATGGCTATAGAGTCGTTGGCTCCTTTCCCATATTTGCACATCAGGGGAATTTGGAATATAATTCTAAATGGAGCGAAAAGCCTACTGATTGGAGCAGAATGGAATGAAGAAAAAGTATATAATAAAAAAAGCCAGAAAGTTATTGGTAGAACAGATAAATAGTCACCAGACGATAGTGAGGAACGATATGAACAATATAGAAACTATGTCAAATATGAAAGGTTTATCGGAGGTTATTCCAAAAGATAACGATGGTTACTGTACTATTTATAAGATGGATTGTGCCGATGGATTAGGACTTATGACCGTTTATCAGGTTTTTCCGGGAATCCAGCTTATTTATAATGATTTTGAGGCAACGGAATATGAATGGGAGAGTATCTTAGATAAAGATATTCTCGAAATTAATCATTGCAGGGAAGGTCGTGAGGGAAGTCGTTTATTAAGCGGTTCCTGCCTTTATTTGGGAGAAGGGGATCTGTCGATTCATACAATGGATAACTGCGCTTCGGAAATGTCTTTTCCTTTGAAGCATTACCGGGGAATTTCTGTGGTAATCAATTTAACTACAGTATCTAAAAATTCACCAGAGATTCTGATGGAGGCGGGAATTGATATTCTGGCGTTTAGAAATAAGTTCTGTGCATCCGGAGATTGCTTTATTATGCGGGCAAAGGACGAAATAGAGCATATTTTTTCAGAACTATATTCCATACCGGATTGTCTGCAAAAGCCTTATATGAAATTAAAGGTGCAAGAATTATTGTTGTTCCTTTATACAGTGGATGCAGCAAAAGAAAAGCAGAGAGAACGGTATACTTCACCTCATGTGGAAATTGTGAAAGAGATACATAAAAAATTGGTTTCCGATTTACAGAAAAGACCAACAATAGAAGAACTTTCAAAGGAATTTTTAATCAATACGGCTACTTTAAAAAATACTTTTAAGGGGATTTATGGACAGCCCATTGGAACTTATATGAAAGAGTATAGAATGAAACGAGCGGCAATTTTGCTTCGCCAGACACAGGCTACGATTGCGGAAATCTCAAATCAAGTGGGATATGAGAATCAAAGCAAATTCGCAACGGCGTTTAGAGATGTGATGAAAATAACTCCTGCAGAATACCGGAAACAGGACGAGGCACATCTTGGCGAGGATTTTTCTATTGAGGGCATAAGTATATAGGATAAAGTACAACGGGAAATAGCATATATGATTGATTTAGAATGTAAAAAGAAGGAGGGCTTTTGTGGGAAAAGTTTTAATAGCGGCTTTTGATGATAAGGACGAAATAGCATTTGACGAGTTGCTGTTGTTCTTAAAATCCAATAGCCATATAAAAGTAGTAAATGCTTTTCCCAATGATAGTTGTCTGAAATACGATAATCTGATAATAGATTCAAAATACAGGATGGTTGAGGCTGACGGGAAAAGCATTGAACTGACTAACTATGAATTTGAAATTTTATACTTGCTGGCACGACATCCCGGACAGGTATTTTCTAAAGAGCAAATATACAATCAGGTGTGGAAAGAGCCATATTACAGGGCAGAGGACAATGTAATGAGTCTGATTCGGAGAATACGAAAGAAAATTGAACCTGATCCGTCAAAACCAATTTATGTTTTGACAGTGTGGGGAATCGGCTATAAATTCAATAATGCAATAAAAAGAAAATAAGCGGCTGCTGTCAATTCTAAAAGACAGAGCCGCTTATTTTATGTCAGTAGCACCTAAAAGGTAGTCTGTTGATATATGAAAATAATTTGCAATAGCTACAATTTCATAGTCTGGCACAAAGCGTTTTCCTTGTTCAATTCTTAGGATTGTTAAATCTGTAAATTCAAACCCTTCTGTCTGTAATCGGGCGGCAAGTGTCTTTTGAGAAATGCCTTGTGCAGTACGCAGTTCTTTTAATCTATTTCCGATAATATTTTTTGAGTGTCCGTTCCAGTATATCTTCATTCTATCCCTCACTTCTAAAGTTGAAGTATTATAATTGATTTTACCGAGTTGGGATGCTAATATACTTCTAAAGATGAAGTTTTAGAAAAAATATGCTGAATTATTATAGAATGGCAACAATAAAGATATAGCAGCATGGCAGGAAATGCCGAGAGCGAAAGGAGTACCGATATGGAAAACGAAGTATGGAGTGAAATAAGCGCATTTTTGAATAATCTCCGATGTGGAGATGTGAGCAGAAAGTCTTATCTTCACTTTCCGGAACTGGAAGAAGCAGATAAGATCAGAAAGGTAAAAAAAGCAAATTTTGAGACAGAGATGAGAAAACTAAATGCAGAGCAAAGACAACAAATAGAGAATTATTTAGAAGCTGTGCAGCACTTGGCATTTATGGAAGAAGAACGGGCATACTGTCAAGGATATGTGGACTGTATTCAGTTGTTAGGTGGCTTGGGGGTATTGAATAGCAATCCGGAGATAGAAATGATGGTTTCAAAAATGAAAAAATAGTTAGATAAAAAGGCTCTTTCCAGTAACAAGGATTGAGCCTTTTCTGTGTCAGCAATTAATAAATATCAGCGGATATCGGAGTTTTATCAGATTTAGTCCAAAATTATTCCTTAACATCGTTACTGGCATTTAGATCAGGCTGCAGCATGGCAGTAGCAGTTGCCAGAAGAATCTGAAGCTGGTGTTCGTTGCAGTGTGTTAGTAGACGGAGTAGCTGCTTATATGTAGAACTATCGCTGTTCCCGTTTGGATAAACGTAATCATCTGCGGAAAGATTCAATAACCGCATGGCTTTACAGAACAATGACAGGCTTGGAGTACCTTTGTGGCGCTCTAAATCTCCGAGATAAGTAGGAGATACACTGAGCTTTTCAGCAAGTTCTTCCTGTGTCCAGTGCCGATCCATCCGGGCATTTTTTACCATTGTTGCAAAGAGTGTCTTGGAAATATCCATGTTTATTCACCTCCATAAATATAGTGTATTACCCTGTATTTAAAAAGTGAAAAGGGTGTGAGCTTGGTATTTTATGGGGGTTAAAACCTAGAAAGAGTATTCAAGTCCTTTTTCGGATTAAAAAAAACAAAATTCCGGAAAGGGTTATTTGAATACTCTTTTTTGTTTCTTTCCGGGATTTTGTTGGAGAGCAGAGTGGTTTTAAGGGAGAAATATGGGCGGCAGTTATGCCGTTTATTAGATATACAGCTAAAAAAATCTTAATGATTACTGCTCTGTCAAACACCCTTGCACCTATGGTAAAAACCTATATCAGAGCAGGGGTAATAATTGAATCAGTTATAGATTGCGTCCGATGGGCTTCGTTAGCCTGTCCGGGCGCATTTTATATATATGAAAATTTTTTGAAAAAATTTCTTCCCGAACCGAACATCGGGCATTACCCATTCGGGACTATGGATGAAAGGGAGATAGAAATTTCATCCATGTGCTGGTGGAAGGGGAAGGAGGTGAACTCTTATGGGGAAATCTTCTTCCAATGATGAACTGACGATTCGGAATCAGTTTGACCGGATATGCAAACTGGCGTTGAAAGGCGAAGCTGCTGATTATTATCGGCATATTGCTTATCGGCAGAAACATGAAGTGCTGTTTTCGGAGCTTTCGCAGAAGGAGCTGGACAGCATTTTTGGCGTAGACAAGTATACAGTGGAAAACAAGTGCTTCCGGGTACTTGGATATGACATTGAAGTAAAAGACACATTACTTGCGGAAGCAATACAGTCGCTTTCTGAAAACAAACGGAAGGTAGTGCTGCTGTCTTATTTCATGGATATGAGCGATGCAGACATTGCCAGAATGATGAATCTTGTGCGAAGCACAGTCTATGAGCATCGGAAACGTTCGCTGGAACTTATGAAAGAAATGATGGAGGAATATCAAAATGAGCAGGAAAAGTAGAAAAAATGAAGCGTTTGATCTGCCTTCTTTCCAGATGATTCGGGCGGCTTCAAACGGAGATATTGAAGCGATCAATGCAGTGCTGAAACACTATGAAGGTTACATAGCGGCATTGTCTACCAGAAAGATGTATGACGAGAACAGACAGGTTCATTACTGTGTAGACGAGACATTGCGGAGACGGCTTGAGACAAAGTTAATCACTAAGATTTTAGCATTTGAAATTTAGCTCGGAGTAAGCGGCAGAAAATATCCCTTTCTGTTTTTTGCTGTTTCGGAGCAGGTGTACCTTGACAATTTCATATTTTTCCTGCAGGACGCAGAAAACAGTGGAGCTGTGTGATGGATACGCCATGACTGCCTGTGTCTGGTACTTTGCGACATCGTGGCGCAAAGTTGCCGGACATTGAAAGCGAAGGAATGCCAGTTTGGGTATTGAAGTAAAGGCACGAGCGATAAATATCCGATCACAGGCAAAGTAACGGGGACTTTGTGCGAAGATACTGCTTTCTGATAATGAAACTTCCGGAGATAAGCTGCTCCGGTCCGAGAGGATGGTGTGATACCAATGAGGCTGTGCCCGGCAGCCGCCTGCAGGAGAGTATTATTTAGAAAGGGGTATCTGATATATATGGATAATAAAAAAATATTGAGATATAGTATGCAGCTATCTATGTTAAAGCAGTTGCTTTCTAAGAAGTTGATTAATGAAACTGAATATCAGGTAATACAAAAAAGATTAATGAAAGATTATGGTATCGTATCCAACATTACTGCTTGACGGTATATCTGTATTGTATTATAATATAATCAACGCTATGGTAGGAACACAAAAAGGAGGGCGAAATGGAAGTTGAATTGATTAAAGCACATGATTCATTTGACGGTTCTGCCAGACGGAAGATTGAGCGGTTGAGAGTGGCGGCTTATTGCCGAGTAAGTACGGACGATGAAGATCAGATAAAGAGTTATAACTCAATGGTTACGCATTATACAGAGTTAATTAAGAATAATAAAGAATGGATATTTTCAGGTATATATGCTGATAAGGCAATCACTGGGACAAAGGTTGATAAGAGAGAAGAGTTTCAGCGGTTGATTCAGGATTGCATGGATGGCAAGATAGATATGATTATTGCCAAAAGCCTTCCACGATTTGCCAGAAATACTCTGGACACATTGAAATATGTTCGTATGTTGAAAGAGAGAAATATTGCTGTTTATTTTGAGGTTGAGAAGATTAACACATTAAAGGACGGCGAATTTCTAATGACTATTTTAAGTTCTGTAGCACAGCAGGAAGTTGAAAATACTTCTGCTTATGTGAAAAAGGGCTTGAAGATGAAAATGAAGCGGGGGGAACTGGTAGGATTTCAGGGTTGTTTGGGATATGATTATGATGTGGAAACAAAATCTATCTCAATCAATGAGGAAGGCGCTGTGGTTGTACGGTACATTTTTGATAGATATGTGGCAGGAGCAGGCAGCACAATGATAGCCAGGGAATTGAATGAGCAGGGTCATCTGACAATTAGAGGAAATCCCTGGACTTCATCCAGTGTTATGGGAATCATTAATAATGAAAAATATAAGGGAGATATTTTACTTGGAAAAACCTTTACGGTTGATCCGATTTCAAAAAGACGCTTAGAAAATCTTGGAGAGGAAGATCGGTATTATATACATGATCATCACGAACCAATCATTACAGAGGAACAATTTGAACGGGCGCAGGAGATGAGAAGACGTAGAAACGGAAATCGGAAATGTGGAGTCACTCCTGGAAAACGTGAAAAATTTAGTCGGCAGTTTGCGTTTAGCTGTATGGTAGAATGCGGATTCTGTGGCTCTAATCTTTCTCGTAGGCGATGGCACAGTAGCTCTAAGTATAAAAAGACGATATGGCAGTGCGTTAAATCAACAAAAGAAGGAAAGAGATTTTGTCCGGATAGCAAAGGCATTCCAGAGCAGGTCATAGAAGAAGCATTTATTGAGTCTTATAGGATGTTGTGTAATGATAATAAAGATGTTCTGGAAGAATTTTTGAAGCGAACCGAGAAAGCACTTGGAGAAAATTCGATTGAAGATCAGTTACATAAGCTGAAGAAAAGCATTGACAAGGTTTCTTTAAAGAGAAAAAAACTACTTGATAATTATCTGAAAGGCATTATTGAACAGGATATTTATGAGGAAACGGATGTAGAACTAAAAACTGAACTGACAAATGCAAGAGCAAAGCTGGAATATCTGCAGCAACAGTCGGATGAAAAGAGTTCATTGCAAAGGAGGCTTTCAGATTTCAAAAAAGCACTATCGCATAATGAGGTGCTAGAAGAATTTGACAGAGGAATATTTGAGAGTATAGTTGAAAAAGTAATAGTCGGCGGACTAGACGAAGATGGAAACAAAGATCCTTATAAAATTACTTTCATATATAAAACAGGATTTAAGAATGAAATTGGAAACGCAAAAGAAAGATTCGGGAAGTCATCAGGTATTGGAGACAAAGTGAAAAAAATGTGTTCCGATATAAGTGACGAGGTAAAGGGTGTGTGTTCCGATGTTAGTCTCAACACATGTGGAGACAATAGTTGCACTACATCGGACAGATTTGTAAGAATCCTTGATTTTAGGCACTTTGAGAGGTTTTTCAGGTTTGACCAGAGTGACCGAAAAACATACAAAAAGGCAATTTCTGATGGAGTAAACGTGTCGGTTGTATTGGATAGCGTGTGTGGAAACACATCAAAGTCAAAATAATATCATCATCATTCAACTAAATAAAAGTAGCGTGAGAGACCGTTCATTTTCAAGAAAATTGAAAGTGAGCGGTCTTTCTTTTGGTTAAAGGAGTTAGGTTTCGTGAGTAACGATTATATGCGTTGATGAAAGGAGCGATTGTATGGAAACGATTAAGAATGTATCTATCAGCGAATTGCATAGTTTTAGGAATCACCCGTTTAAGGTGGAGACCAATACGGAACTATGCGAGTTGATGAGAAGTATTGAAAAGGAAGGTGTGCTTGTGCCGCTTCTGGTGAGGACAAATCCTTATGGAGATGGATTTGAGGTTATATCGGGACACCGAAGAAAGGAAGCAGCTCTATGGGCTGGGAAAACAGAGGTTCCTGTTGTCATAAGAGAGCTTGATGATGACCAGGCAGTTGTGGCGATGGTGGATTCGAATCTGCATCGGGAGAATTTAAAGCCCAGTGAGAAAGCATTTGCCTATCGTATGAAACTGGAGGCTATGAAGCATCAGGGGAAAAAGGTATTGGCAGATGATATTACTTTGGCTCAAGTTGAACCGAGGTCTGCCAAAAAAGACACGAGGGATGCTTTTTATGGTGCTATGCGAAGTAACGAGTTGCTTGCAAAGCAGGCAGGGGAGAGCGTGGCTCAGATTAAAAGATATATCCGTCTTACCAATTTGATACCCAAGATTTTGGATATGGTGGATGAAGGAAAGATTGCTTTCACGGTAGCTGTGGAGCTTTCTTATCTAAAGGAAGAGGAGCAGTACGAGCTTCATGCCATTATGGATTTGGAGCAGTGTACCCCATCTTTATCTCAGGCGTGTCGCTTGAAGGTAATGAGCCAGCACGGAACATTGGATATGGATGCGATTTGTATGGTTTTGGAGGAAGAAAAGCCAAATCAGCGGGAGCAGATAAAGCTTCGTGCAGATACATTGGCAAAGTATTTCCCAGAGGATTATACACCAAAGCAGAAGACGGATTTAATCGAACATCTTCTGAAGGAGTGGTATATCCAATATTTCCCGGTTTTTTCAGAGACAGTTGGAAGGAAAATGCTTAAGAGTTGGAATAAACCAGTACCAAAGAAGCGAAGTATTTTCATAGAAGATAACAATGGTGTAGGAAGAGGTAATGGTGGAACTGGAAATGGGAATAAAAAAAATGTAGAAAATTCTAAATTAAGAAGTTTGATTTTGTTTGCACGTTCATTAATGATTTTACATATTAATGATCCGCAACCAATGAATGGAATGCTAAAAGAAATATATGAAAAATTAGAATTACATCCATATTGGAATGTAAGAAATTATGAGGTCAAAGCTGTAAATACTGCGATAGGAAGTTTTTTACGGAAAGATATTAATGTTCAAAATGAAAATTTTCAAAACTTGCACGACTATATACTTTATTTGCAAACAAATGTAACTGGAAGGCGTTTAAGAAATACTAATTTCGATACGTTACGAAATATTATGAGAACAGAATACCCGGCAGAACAAGTATATTTTTGAGTTAAAAAATATGTGAAGAAATATCAAAAAAGTAAAACACTACCCCAATCCTGAATATACATTGCACGGAAAGGGTGGCGGAGCAGTACGGGCGTTGACCGTAAGGTATGGCAGTGCAGTGAACGCTACAAGGTCAAAGAAATTATGGGATGTGCCAACCGCCACGTAGAGGAAGAAACGCTGATAAAGGCTTATCTGATGGCTTGGAATGCACTGGTGGAGAACCGAGAGGATTTCATGGAGCAGTGGACGGAACAGCTGTAGAGCGAGAACCTGTTGGAATGCTATCGGGCAGAGAAGTTCATAGAATACACCGATGTGGCAGAGCCTTTGACGGAGATGGATACGGACTTCATGCTGAAAACACTGAACCACATCAAGGTTTTCGAGGATGGGACATTGTGGGTGGTGTTTCTGGACGGGACGGAGATTGAATGTAAAAACGAAGAGGAGTAAGAGAAGAGACCGATTGGGAGATTCACGATCCCTGATCGGTCTTTTTCTTGTAAATTTATGCATTGTTTACTTGTAATATTTTCCAGAGAGTGTTATAATTTAAATTAGCACTCGGCAAGATGGAGTGCTAACAATAAAGTGGCTATTAAGTATTATGTATTGAGAGGATAGAACAAAATGAGTAAGCAAGTATATATAAGTGCAGATTATTCGATGTACGATGGTGATCGTGACGTTGTTGAAGAGTTAAACAAATGGGGAAGCGATAATCTTCACAAGGTGGATTTTATTGATATGTCTAAAGTGGCATCGGGGAGCGTTTCAAAAGATTCTGATTGCCGTATATGCGATTTAAAACGAGAATTCAATAGACAGATTAATGCTTCATCTGCAGTTATTTTTGTTGTTGGAGATAAGACTGCTTTGCGTACTGCAGGGAGTGCTTGCAGACGAGCTGGTAACGACCAATTGCTCTGCGATTGTACACCTTATAAACAAAATACAAATGGCACAAAACCATGTAAGGTGTATTTTACTTCCACTCCCGGTGAGAATGATGATGTAGGATGTATTAATTCGTTTTCATATTTGAAACATGAATTTAAACAGGCTGAAAAACGAAATAAAAAAATTATTGTGGTTTATAATTCTTTACGAAAAGAGCCAGATTGGCTTCCTTCTAATATGAAAAATTATGCAGATAGCGCAAGACCTTTCTGGACGAAAAATTTATGGGGAGAAAAAGTGGGAGATTATTCATACATAAAAGAGGTGCTTGGCTTTTGAGTGATTTATTAAAGAAAAGTGCGGCATATGCTTTTGCCGCCATTTCTGTAGTTTTTACTTTCGTACCGGAAGCTATATTTGGAAAGGTTATATTGATATCGGAAGGCGTTCTTAAACAGTTTGGCTTAAGGGACTATACTTTAGAAATCAATATTATCATGAATCGTGTACTTACTTTTGTGATTATATGGTTTATTACAGTGATTGGATATAAAGTATATTTGCTTTTACGAAATAAAATTAGTATAAAAGGGAACAATTATAAGATTACAGTGGAATATGGAGATTTGCTCAAAACTAAAAAATGTAAAAGGGTAATTAATTTTGATGAATGTTTTTCAACACATATTGGAAATGCGCCGGCTGATATAAAATCGACTTCGATTTGTGGACAATACTTAAGTGCTAACCCGAATATAAATATACGATCATTAATATCAGGTTCACAACTAAAGCCCCTTAAGAGTAAATCGAAATACCAGAGTAAAGAACGGTATGAATCAGGGAGAATAGTACCTAATGGGGATGACCTGCTGCTGGCATTTGCTAAACTAGATAAAAATGGATTAGGTAGATTTTTTACACGCGAAGAGTATTTGGAGTGCTTATCAATATTATGGGAAGAAATAGATAAGTATTATGGGCAACAAGATGTGTGTATACCGATTTTAGGAGCTGGATTAACTCGCTTTGACGGAGGCTCAGGTGCATCAATTCCTCAGCAGGAATTACTTGATATGATGATTTGGTCTTATAAATTAAGTTCGTATAAAATAAAAGCGCCTTATAAGTTGCGTATTATATGCAGAAGGAGTGAAGATTTTTCATTGGACAAAATTGATTCGCAAATATAAAGCAATAAGTTATGACTAATGTAAAATTCTTTATCTACTTTTTGGAAGATAAATTAACAGATGTAGATTGGAGTTGTGATTCTTGATTGTTTTTATTTATTGAAAATGCTGAAGTGAAAAGTTTATTTTTACTTTGAAAACAACGATTTTCCGATGGAATTTAATCATGCCGGAAAAAAGAGGGTAAACAAAGGAGATGAGGTGATTTCAACTTATACGTTTTCTCTACCCATGAATCGCTTGATTCCGTAGGGTAAGACTAAGTTCCATTTTATCCCTGGGGAAATAGAAATAAACTTTTCACTTCTTAATGCCCCATTGGGCGGTGGAATTTAGAAATTCATTTTTGGATTTATTGAAAATAATTAAAAATAATTGACTTTTTGCTGTAGAGAGGGTACAATAAAAATGATATCCGTAATCTACTTTTGTAGGTTGGGCAAAGAGTTGCTCTGTCTAATTGAAGTTTTTCTTTCAATTAGACTTTTTTTGTTTTGTACAAATAATATGAAAAATACGTTGTTAATAGTTTAAGAGGAAAGGTAAACAATAAATAATATCAAGTTGAACACCTTTTATCTGATAAGTGGGAGGTGACTTTGTGAGTATTGAATTTAAAGATTGCTTCCTTCATTTCTTAGATCGAGAATTACTAGAAACGCAGGGGGCTTATAATAGAGTTATAGAAGAATCAATTAGTAGGGATGTACGTTTTATTTTATTAAATTCACCAGGAGACTTGATTTTATCGGCTTCTTTTCTGTTTGAAAGTAAATACGCATATGCAATATTTGAAGAATTTTATAATTTTTTTGTTGAAGGTAAATTTGTTATAGCAATTACATATGACAGCATTATAAAGATGGTTAGTGCCAAGCAGGAGCAGTATAAAGGAAAGGCTTCTCTTTTTCCAAATTATTTTAATAACTTATGGCATGTATTAGCTGAGAGTGGTGTTATGTTTGTGCCTAAGAAAGAGAATACAACAATATACATAGCCAATGAAATGCTGGATAAATTGCAAGTGTATAATTTGATTGAAGAAAAAAGTAATATCCCTTATTTACAGGAGGTTATTGAGGAACGTGGGAAAATGGCTATTACACATCATTTGTTTGATCCGGTATATCAAAAACAGGGTGTTTCAGAAAGAGATCAAGATGCAGTAAATACATTGATAACAGAGTGTTATATTAGATCATACATGGAATATTTTGATGCAACAATACCAGCAGGCTTAATATGTGGAATATATACGTATGACTATTTATCGAATAATGCTCCACTAGCAGATATATCTTTTTGGGTTAAGTTGTATAAACAAATTGGACTGTATAGATTTGTATGTACATGCCCGACTATTTTATTAGAGATGATTATAAAAAGTGATGAGCAGTTAATATTTTTACATAGTATAGAAGTTTGGGTATCATCTTATGAAAAAAAATATAGAAATCCAAAGGAAAGAATTGTTAGTTTTAATAAACTAATTAATAAATTGAACAGATATAGTGATATATTTATGCAAGATTATAATTTGTATATAAAAAGGATACAAATTGTAACAGATGAGATACAGAAACTAAATAAGAGTCAAGATAAGGAGAGGTGTAATATGGAAGAAAAGGAAAAGACTGTGTTCGTTGTACATGGTCGAAACATGAAAATCAAACAAAATGTTTTCATATTTTTGCGTTCATTGAATGTTAGACCTTTGGAATGGGAAAGCGCAGTCAAGATGACAAACAAAGGAGCGCCAACGACATTAGAGGTAATTAAGGCCGGAATGAAAAATTCAAATGGTATTATAGTATTATTTACAGGAGATGATTTAGCTAAATTAAAAGAGGAATTTTGGGAAGCAGGAGAAAACTTTGATTTTGAATCACAGCCCAGACAGAATGTACTTATTGAAGCTGGTATGGCTATGGCATTATATCCAGATTCAACAATAATTGTACGTATTGGGAAGCAAAGGGATATTAGCGATTTTGCGGGTATTAATTACATTAATTTAAATAATCAACCGGAAAAAAGGCAAGCATTTGTGTCGAGGCTAAAAACAATTGGAATAAAAATTGATGATTCAGGTTGCGATTGGCTATCTGTTGGAGATTTTAATACATAAATATAGATATGGTGTGGGAAACTTCAGAATGGGGATTAATATGACAGGATGTATTATTGGAAGTTTTAGAAAATATTACAATGATATTATATCTGCTATTCAATTGTTTGAGGAGAACGGGCATAAAATCCTTTCTCCTAAAAGTTCAAGGATAGAGCGAAATGAACAAGGATTTGTAATATTATCATCGGATAATCCTAATTATACTCATGTAGATATACAAACAATGGTTTTTCATCGTGCATTTCAATCAGACTTTGTATATGTATGGGATCCAGGAGGATATGTTGGTAAAACAACTTGCTACGAAATAGGTAGGTTGATTGAGAGAAAAGTTCCATTATATTATATGGAATATCCTATAGATGTACCAATTTATGTGCCAAAAGGTAGTGTGTTATCTATAGAGAATTTTATCAGTTATATTAAATATAACAAAAAATTGCCACCCTATTTGGAAGAAGATAATTTAATTACAAGAGAATTAATAAAAAATTTGGAGAATAATAAGTTTTATTATTAGAAAGGATGAGGACTTATGAAAAATATTGTTATATCAGGAAGCATGCAGTTTTTAGAGGATATGAAGAAATATTCTACTCCTATAGAACAAAAGGGATTTAGAGCAATATTACCAGAGGAAGATGACTGGGATAGTATTAAACCGGAGGAAATTAATGCCTACAAAAAAATGGTTTCTCAAAGGCATTTTGATGCAATTGCAGATGATAATACATATGCAATACTTGTTGTTAATAATTTCAAGAAAGGAATTCAAAATTATATAGGTGCTAATACATTTGCTGAGATTGCGATTGCCTTTTATTTTGGTAAAAAGATTTTTTTGCTTAATGATTTTTTTGAACCATATGCTGATGAATTAGTGGCTTGGGGAGCAATCCCTTTAAAAAAGAATATAGAAAAAATTCAATGATATTGGTTCTTTCTCGATTTTGAATATATTATGCAAGCGGTATTGTTAGCGTAAACGATGCTAGTTAAGTTGTGTAGCCATTATAATATTTAAAATATAAAAAAATATTCTTACAGGGGTAAAAATTTACCCCTCCAGTGAGGCATAAACTTTTTCGCAAAAGGTGATAGTTTCGCTATTTAGTATAAGAAATAACTTTCACCGCATGTGGAGACTGTGGTAGGACTACACAGAAAGGATATGTAGAAATCCTTGAATTTACGCACTTTGTAGAGCTTTTCAGCTTCAACAGGATTGCTGAAGATCACAAGGAAAAAGAGCTTGTGAGGAAGGTAACTGTTGTTGTGGCATTAGACCTCGGTTGTGGGAACACAAAGAATTCTGAATATGAAAGTAAATAGAGAACTATCAGATATGTTGATAGAACGTAGGGATACTTGAAAGAGTGTCCCTATTTTTTATATTAGGGCATTCCATTAGGAGTGCCTTTTTCAATTCAATTTAAAAGGAGGTTCACTATGAACAACACAGCGTTAGGAGCAGAAAACAAAAAGGAACAGACAATCAATTTTATCAGCGAAGCACATGAAAAATTCTACTATGAAAAATTAAAAGAGATACGCTATCAGGATGTGTACCACAAGGCACTTTGCTATTGCCTTGGCATTAGTGATGATACCAGAAGAAATGCAAGGACAGGTAGCAGTCGTTAATTATATAAATGGAAAGAATGCTGCTATAAAATATCTATCATTGCAATCAGTTTGCGAAAAAGAGATAGAGACGATAATTTGGGACCTTATTAATTATATAAAAGCACATAAACTAATATCACAAATTGATATTAATAGTGGAAATAATGAAAGCTTTTTGGACTTCTTTATTAATATATTTACATATCCCAGTTACTGGTATCCATCAGAGACTGGGATATTTTTATGCCTTTCTCTCCCCGCAGGTGCACATGCTGAGAGTAGAAAGGTCTTTTTTATTTAATTATCACGACCACGTAGGCGGGCAAATCAAGGAGGAAATCTTTATGGCATTTTTTAACTCAGCAGTAACAGTATTGCAGACTTTAGTAATTGCTCTTGGAGCAGGTCTTGGAATTTGGGGAGCGACAGACTAAAGTGCTGTCGCTCCCGCCCATTATGGGGGAAAGACGGTAGAAAATTTCACATCTATGTGCTATAATAGATCCGACAGAATGAAATATAAATATATATTTTACACTACGGTATGGGGAGTATAAAAATGACAGGAGAACAATTTGTTAAATTATGCTACGAAGAAAAGAAAAACATTTTAGCCGAATACTTCAATCCTAATTCTTCATCAGTTGTCGGCAAAAAAATCAGTGCAATAACTGAACAAGGTATATCAAAAGATGATTTGTATGATCTATTGAATTTGGTACTAAAAGAAAATTACTATACTTTGTTGCTTGGATTGGACGGAGAAGCGTCGTTAGGTAATACTCAAATTACCTATAAGCTTTATGATGAAAATGGCAACTTGCTTAACGAATGTGGAGAGCTTGAAGCCGCCGCATACAGATACTTTGTAGAAGAATGATCTTCAAATTTAATCTTGTCAATCTTACATAATACAACATAATACACATTTTCACAGGACAGCCAAAATCGGTTGTCCTTTTCTTTTACCCAAAAGAGGGAACGGGAGACTAAAATTGAATACTGCTCCAAACAGCAACACCACAGATTTTTGAAAATCCGTGGCGTTTTTTGCTACCATTTTTGGCAAAATACCCCGTTCCCTTGTAGTAGTGAGTGACGGGGAAGTTTGCCCGAAATGGGCTTGCCTGCCGTAGTAGTGATGAAAAATCCAAATGAGCGTTTGGCATTTTCCGTTTCTGTTCGTAGAGGGGAGCAAAGGTAGTCAAGACACGCATGACCGAGGAGGATTACCGCATTTCTTCCCTTAACTGCGGGGGAGAGGATTTCGCCGTTGCCTGTATGCACTAAAAAGGAACCTGCATAAAAACAGATTCCTTAAATGAGGGAAAATCCCTGTCGAAGAATGGAAGTCCAGTTACTTTTCTGATAGAGAAATCGGACTATGATTATAGTCTGCTTTTCTTCATCAATCGTATAAAAAGCAAGGTAATTATTGATTATCACAAAACGAATGCCCCAGCTTGCCAGTACTGGATCATCTACCAGACGGAACTTTTGTGGCAGGTCGGCTAGTGAGCCTATCTGTTCAGTCGCAGCATCTAACAGATTATCTGCGGCATCAGGATTTTTGAGGGTAAATTCGATGTAATCCGCAGCACGCATAATATCGTGTTCTGCGGTGGAAGTGATATGAACCTGATAGCTCATCGACTGCGGCGGCTCCTGATATCAGCCATAGCTTCGGAAAATGGTCTTGTATTGCCTGTGGCAATATCGTCCATTCCTTCTTTAATCTGGCTGTAAAGTTCAAAGCGGCTGGTCAGTTCTTCGTAGGCTTCAATGCTCATAACAGCAAGATCGCCTTTTCCATTCTTCGTAATGAAAACTGGTTCAGGATAATTATGACAAAATGTAGAAATTTCATTGTAATTATTCCTTAAATCAGCACTTGATTTGATTGCTGGCATAAAAACACCTCCTTGTTTGATAACAAAATTATACATAAATTTTGTTATGAAGTCAATGGATATACCATTAGTGTTAGCAGGATAAACACAACTATTCATATGTATCTGACCGTGAGGTCGGGAACAAGCCCGTTGGGTGATGTTCCCGGCGGGCTTTCACAGATAAGAAAGCGAGGTTAGAGACAATGGGTTTATTTACGGACGGATTTAAGCTCTTGAAAAAGGAAAGTGAGCCTTTGTACGAGACACCGAAATCCATTCAGGAAACCATAGAGATTATGGCGGTGGCTGAAAACGGTATTTTTGAAGTAAGCAGGAATAAGTATTCCAAGTGTTACCGCTTTCAGGACATCAATTACACAACGGCAACGGAGGATGAGCAGATCGGCATTTTTGAAAGATACTGAAAATTCTTAAATTCGCTGGACTGTAATTATAAGATTACGATTAACAATAAGAACAAAAATATGGAGGATCTCCGTGATAAGGTTCTTATTACAGAAAAAAACGATGGATTCAATAATTACCGAAGAATCTACAATGACATTATTGAGGAGAAGATTATTGAGGGCAGACAGGGGATTGAACAGGAAAGATACCTGACGATCACGATTGAGAGAAAGAACTTTGAGGAGGCAAAGGCACAGTTTGCCACACTTGAGGCAACAATACACAAGATACCTTTATCAATAATGCAAAAAAAGCATTAACAGAAGCACAGGAGCGACTCAATGCCAGATGTGAGCAGATAAAGTCACAGGTATCTGAGATAAAGGTACAGGTAAAATCTACTGCCAAGAACATTGTTGATGAAACAAAGGCAAAGGGCGGGGCGGCACTTTACAGGGGGACAGAGTTTGTAGGAATCAAGAAAAGACTTCTCAATGTCAGAACAGCGGTATTTCGATTGTATGAAAGCTATTGTAAAAAATGACGCAACATGACATAATCGGATTGACTAAAGTGGCACAGATATTTATAATATAGACAAAACGAAAATGACATGAACGGAGGACAGGGTAATGGAGAAAACGGTAACACTTGAAGAGGCATTAAAAAGAATTGAGGAGCTGGAAAAAGAGAATGCAGAACTTCGGGAGGAATTGGAGTATTACAGAAATCGTAAGTTAAGCGGTCGTCAGAAACATAACGCCAAGTGGATGGCAATTTATAATGATTTTGTTGTTGGATATGAGAGTGGTATGACAATGGTAGAAATTGCGAAGCGGAACAATGTCAGTGAGAGGACGATTTATAGGTATAAAGCGTATTATGACAAACTGAGGGAAAAAGAGGAATAGACCATTTTACTGGCGTCAGTAAAATGGTTCAATGTGGGAGGAGAAAGTTTAATATGGAAAAGAAAATGATTAACAGAAATAATAGAACAATAATAACAAATCGGACATATTGCTGATGTCAGCAATATGTTCATATGAGAATTGCGGACGATTTTTTTGACCGCAAATGGATGGAGGAGTTCCATGGCAGAAGATAAAAAGAAAGATGAAATTGCAGTAATTGAGATCAATGAAGAATTTATGAAACAAAAATTATATGAATTTCGGGGATGTAAAGTATTATTAGATGCAGATCTAGCTGAAGTATATGGATATGAACTTAAGGCTTTTAATCAGCAGGTAAAAAGAAATATAGAAAGATTTCAGAATGATATGATGTTTCAATTATCTGATAATGAAGTTGAATATTTGCGGTCACAATTTGTGACCGCAAATATAAGCAGCAAATCCCGCAGCAATCCTTACGTTTTTACGGAACAAGGTGTATACATGTTAATGACTGTACTAAAAGGGGAACTTGCGGTAAGACAAAGCATTGCATTGGTGAGAACCTTCAAAAGAATGAAAGATTACATTTTAGAAAATCGAGATCTTATTGGTCAGAGGGAAATACTTCAGTTAAGCATGGAGACAGCTAACAACAGAATAGAAATTAACAAAATCAACTCAGATATGATATCACTGGAAAAGCAGATTTCAGATGTTGCAGAAGGAATGAAGGATGTTGTAACAAAATCTGAGTTGGCTGATATGATGAACAGCTTTGTTTCAGATGATGATGAAAAGTGGCTCATGTTTAATGCAAAATTTAGTAGTGCAGATGAGGTATATGAGTCCATCTATAAGCAGGCAAAGTCATCAATATATGTTGTTGATAATTATATTGGATTAAGAACGCTGGTACACCTTAAGAATTCTCCGACTGGAGTAAATGTTACTTTGTTCAGCGATAATGTTGGGAATAATAAACTTCATAATATAGAATTTACGGATTTTTGCAAAGAATATCCATCCGTAAAAATATCAATGAAAAAGACAGGCGGTATATTTCATGATCGATTTATAGTGTTGGATTATGGAACTGCTGATGAAAGGGTTTTCTTATGTGGTGCTTCGTCAAAGGATGCAGGGGCTAGAATAACCAGTATTGTTGAAGACTATGGAGTATCTAAATATACTCCGGTGATTGCAACGCTGTTGAAAAATCCAACTTTGATTTTACCACAGTAGAGGGGAGTGAATGTATTGAAAAAGAAAACAAAATGCTACATATATACTCGTGTATCAACAGCAATTCAGGTGGATGGTTACAGCTTGGATGCACAGAAGGACAAGCTTAGGAAATATGCAGAATTTCAGGATATGGAGATTGTGGGAGAATATTCCGATGAAGGGCATTCCGGTAAGAATATAAAAGGTCGTCAGGAATTTATGCGTATGCTGAATGAATTTCCCTGTTTATGAGGGAGTTCATGAAGCAATTATTGCCGAGGAAGACTGGGAGCTTGCACAGGAAAAGCGTTCAAAAAATAATTACAGGCGTGAAAAAATTCATGATCCGGAACATGCACATATTTTGTCCGGAATATTAAAATGTCTTTGCTGTGGAAAAGGAATGTATGGAAATATTGCCAAAGCAGGGAGAAAAGATAACAAGACCAGATATTACTATTATTGCAAGAATACCGTGAATGCGCAAATGAAGCTCAAACCCTTGTGGTTTGGGCTCTTTCTAATTTTGATAGAAACTTGAGAACAATAATTTTCAAAAAGTCAATTATCAATTTGTAATGGCGTATATGAAAGCCTTGCAGAAGTTGGAACAGATGGAGAACATGGTGGAGGAATAGAGATGGCAAATAAAATAGTTAGGGAAATTATTCACGCAAAAGGAATTGATATTGGGATTTACACGAAAGATTTTGAAAATGAATATATTTCGTTGACAGATATTGCAAAATATAGAAATGATAATGATCCCAGATTTGTTATTCAGAACTGGATGCGAAACAGAAATACAGTTGAGTTTTTGGCTGTTTGGGAAGAATTTCATAATTCAGATTTTAACCGTGTGCAATTCGAGGCGGTTAGAAGTGAGGCAGGATTAAACAGGTTTGTTATGACGCCAACCAAATGGATTGAACAGACCAATGCTATTGGAATAGTGTCAAAAGCAGGCAGATATGGTGGAGGAACTTATGCACATAGCGATATTGCAATGGTATTTGCTACATGGATTTCTCCGGAATTTCAACTGTATATTATGAAAGATTACCGCAGGTTAAAACAAGATGAAAATAGTCGATTTTCATTGGACTGGAACTTGAACAGGGCTTTATCAAAGGTGAACTACCGTATTCGCACAGATGCGGTGAAGGAAAATTTGATTCAACCAGAGCTAACACCAGAACAGAGAAAAGATTCATCTATTATCAGGAATTTTGAAATGTCCTGTCTGCGGTGCAGGAATGTATGGCAACAAGTCTATTAAGAAACGCAAGGATGGAAGTAACTATAAGGATTTTTATTATTATGGCTGAAAACACAGAAATATGACTAGAGGTCATAAGTGTGATTACAAAAAACAGGTGCATGAAGAAATGCTGGATGCTTCTGTTGCAGAGGTGATTAGTAAACTGGTTAATAATCCTAAATTTTCGGATTTAATCCGCAACAAAATAAATATGGAAGTAGATACTAGTGCATTAGATCAGGAAATAGAAAATTATAAAATACAATTAAGAAAGCTATATCATAATAAAGATACTATTTTATCAGATATGGATTCTCTTGATTATGAGGATAAGCATTATCAGCGAAGAAAAACAGATTTAGTGAACCATTTGTACAAGACTTATGATAAAATAGATGATGCAGAGGAACTGCTGGTATCTGCAAAGGCTAAGAAACGCTCTCTGCTGGCAGATAAGATTACAGGGGATAACATTTACAAGGCACTCGTGTTCTTTGATAAATTGTATGCTCAAATGAACGAAGCAGAGAAACGGGAGTTCCTGTCGCAGTTAGTGGATAATGTGCAGATTTACGAAGAACGCAAAGAGAATGGTCAGTGGCTGAAATCTATAGAATTTAAGTTGCCGATTATAGAAAAAGAGTTTACACTAAGTTTGGACAATGATACACAAAATGAAACGGTAGTAATGCTTTCCCACAAAAAACCTGATAGCGTAATCAACGTAAAAGTCGAGTTTGGCGAGGGTGAGGGCAAAGTGCCGCTTGATAATATTGCCAAGAGAGCCGAAGCGTACAAGCCGAAAGAGCGAGTGACCTATAAGAGGACTAAGGAGTACATAGAAGCAAAATACGGCTTCAAAGTACGGCTTCAAAGTACATACCGCATACATCGCAGAAGTAAAGCGGGATTTAGGCTTGCCGATGTATGATGTCCCTAATGCGGTGGAAGAATTAAAGCAGCCGAGGAAACATTCGACACCAGAGAAAGTGGAAGCTATAAAGGACGCGTTGAAGCATTTTGAACTAATCTAAATATAAAATCGGATACCATTATAGCCGTTTGTTCAGTTTTTGAGTAGGCGGCTATTTGGCTATCTGGATTTTTAGAACTATCGAATAAGCAGAAAAGGTTGTATAATATACGTGGACAAAGTGAAAATGTGTAAAAAAGCTATCTTGATTATATAGAGGAGAATAGTAAAATAAGTATGGGATTTTCTAAAAATGATTTTGACAAAGTAGATTTGCGGATTAAAAATATAACAGAACAGACTGTTGAACAAATAGAAGTAGATTCAGAATTGCCTCCAACAATAGAGCAATTAGAAGATAATAATAAAACCTATTCCATTATGGCAGCCATACTATTTATCGATATTCGTAAGTCAACACACTTAACGGAAAATAGTCAAGCAAAAAGTATGGTTAAAATATATCGTTCATTTATGAGAATGGCAGTTGATTGTGTTAGAAAAAATGGAGGAGTTACAAGACAATTTCTGGGTGACAGAATTATGGGCGTCTTTATTGACTCCATTGATAAAAACGGGAGTATAGTGGATAGTGCAGCAGATAAAGCAATCAATGCGGCAAGAAGTTTACAGACTGTTATTGATTATAGCTTAAATAAATATTTGAAAACTAATGTTAATGGGAAAGTTATTGAATGTGGTATTGGTATTGATTATGGAAAGGTTCTTGTCACTCAAGTTGGTATGTATGGCCTAGAAAGTGATGAAAATAGAGAGAACGAAGTGGATTGTGTATGGGTTGGCAATACAACAAATTATGCAAGCAAATATTCAGATATAGCATCTGGCGGAGAAATATTTATTTCAAATAATGTTTTCAAGCAAATGTCAGATGAGTACAGGGAAGTTTTTGTAAAATCAGCAAAATATAAAGGAAGAAAATTATTCCAAGGCTATGTGGCAAAGGATTATTATTTGGAGTTTTCAGAGGATTTAGGAAAACCAATCAAAATAGAAGAAGATACAACAGTAGAATCGGATACATTTGAAGGATTGGCAGATGGCATTAGAGAAATCGAGAGATTGCAAGATAAACTTATACAAAGAGAAAAGCAACTTGCTGTCTTAGAGGATAAAATAAAAAGAGAAAATCAGGATTACGAAGATAAATATAATAATGAAAATGTAGCAAAATTAAGGGCTTTTGATGAAAGAGATACTGCTAAAAAAGAATTGCAAGAAATACTAAAAGATTATTATGTAGATATTAAGAGCATTCTTTCTAAAGTACACTACCGTGAATATCAGTACATGGATAAGGTGGGAAAAAAGGATTTGATTTTAATGATAGAAAAGGAATATGAATTAGGAAGATTACTAGGGAAAACATCAAAAGAAGTGTCATTAGAATTAGGTTGTTATTTAATAGGAATTTATGATTACTTTCAAGAATATTCCAAATCGTTTGATGTGATGCTTGTTATGGCGGAATTATCAGATTATTGGGTAGACTTAGAAACTGCAACATTAAATTGGGCGAATAAGGAACATATCTTGTATAAGCTTTATAATGAAATAGAAAGAGCACTGGTTAATTATAGAGTAAAGAATGAAAGAAGAAAAAACTTTGAAGGGTATTTACAAACAATAAAGAAAATAAGGGGGTACTAACCATGGAAAACAATAATAATCTAACGCAAGAAAATAGAGCGTTTAAAAAAGGAGATGCTTATGAAACACTGGGTATCATAAATACATGGATAGGAAATATGGATACCAAGGTTTCATTTGCATTAGCATTAGCAGGAGTTTTAATAGGTGTTATATTTGAAAAGGGCATGCCCAGTGCATTTGAAAGAATAACAGAGGTATCAAAACTGGCAGAATTATCTGGAGGAGAAATTATTGCAGCCATTCTGGTTGCACTGCTATATTTATCAAGCTTTATTTCTATTTTATGTTTTATGTTATCTATTATTGCAAGAGTGAAAAATCTTAATAATGCACCATCTATTTTTTTCTTTGGCTCTATTGGAAATATGACATTGGAGAATTATAAGAGTGCCGTAAAAGATATGGACGAAAAAGAAATGATAGATGATTTAGAAGAACAGATACATACAAATTCGAAAATATGTAGTCTAAAAGCAAAATGGTATAACAAGGGAATAAAATTTTTATTAGCAACAGTTATTCTGTGGTTTGTGTGTATGATATTTCAGTTAATATAGAAGGAGGAAAATTATGGAATCAAATCATACAATGTCTTATGACGTAGATAAAAGTTCGGAAAGAATGGATGAAATTTTAAATGCAAGTGATAATGATTACTGTGATAAAGACAGTATTCCTGTTAGAAGCGATTTGACATTTAAAAATGGATATTATGTTAATGTTACGGCAATTTTTATTGATATTGTAGGGTCATCTAATATGACAGATGAGCATAAAAGACCAACATTGGCGAAAATGTATAGAGCATTTTTATCAGAGTGTGTTGCTATTATGAATGCAGAAATTGATTGTAAAGAGATAAATATTAATGGAGATTGCGTATGGGGAGTTTTTGATACCCCTTATAAATCTGATATTGACAATGTTATTTCGGTAGCAGCCAAACTAAATAGTATGATTAAAATACTCGATTATAAATTAAGGAAGAAAAATTATTCGGAAATTTCAGTTGGGATAGGTATTGATTATGGTAGAGCGTTGATGGTTAAAGCTGGATATTCGGGTAGTGGAATTAATGATGTTATTTGGATGGGAGATGTTGTAAATTCAGCGTGCCATTTATGTAATAAAGCAGGTAGAGATTATAGAAAAGTAATTGTAATTTCAGATGTTGTTTATAATAATTTAAATGAACATAATCAAGGTTTATTTTCAAGCTATTCCGATGGATGGGTAACTAGATATGAAGGAGATATTATTAATATTAGTATGAATGATTGGTATAATGAGAATTGTAAATAGAGGTTGATTTGAAGCAATTAAAAAATGATTGAAAGCAGACCTTGTAGCAGTTATTAATAGAATCACAGGCAGCTATTGCAAATAGGTAGGAGTTCTCTTTCATTTGAGTTACCGCTTAGTTTCGAGCAGGCGGCAGCTTATCGAAAGGCTAACGGACAATATGTAAGGAAAAATCAGTGGAGAGATACCACTGTAAGAGTTCTTATAAAAGAAAATGTGATAAGCGTATCATTAGAAATAGTGGTACGCTTATTTTTTACCCGTTTCGTACCTTTGAAATGTACTTTGCTTTCATATATGATGAAGTCAAGAAAGGTATAATTTCGGTATGAGTCATGAGATCAGATGAAAAATGAATGTTTCTATTTTAGAAAATACCTGACAATTATAGACAGTTTGGAGGTTCTAGTGTGAAAAATGAAAAATTAGAAATAATAGAAAGTAACGAATTTCAAAATTTATTTGATAAATCAAAAAAGCTGATTGACAGTGCCAGAAGTAATATGGGACAAATGGCAAATGCAATTACAGTTCTTACCAGTTTTCTGCTTGGAAGATATATTATCGAGCAGGAACAGCAAGGTTCAGAAGGAGCAAAATATGGAGCAAAAGTCTTGGATTCTTTGTCATCATATCTGACAGAAGAATATGGCAGAGGTTTTTCAAGAAGCAATGTTGCTGGAATGCGTCAATTTTACATGGCTTACAACTGTAATCAACATCATACACATATCCATATAAGATCAGCTTGCGCAGGAACGCAGACATACTCTTCATGCCGGATGCTTTGAATTTGGTATTGAGGATGTACTGCTCATCACCGCTGAGATAAAATTGCACCGGATTGGTGCGGTTTCGCTTTGCCATTTCTGCCACTTCCTTTCTCTCTTTTGGGTACAAAAAAACTGCTGTAAAATGTTCGATTTTTACAACAGTTCGTTTCAGGTTTTATTCAGTTTTGGGAGCAATCACCCACAGCAGATTGTAGCAAAAGCGGCAGGAAAGGTCAAGGTATTCCACAGGAAAACCTAAGAAAAAATAAAAGAGGGTTAGGGACACTTCCCTATGGAAATTCATACGCACAGACGATAGGAAAGTGTGGGAAATTTCGCCTGTGTCATGACACAGGCAGTGCTTGTTAAGGTTGTTTTTGGCACTTCCTTAGGATGTGCCAGATGCTTTGTTATTTAGAATAAAAGTAAAATAAATACTTGACGTTCAAATCTTACAGATGTAAGATATGAGTGTGGATATTATATACCGAAAAAAGAAATCATGATTGCTTTGACATAACTTTTGAAATGGAAAGAACAATTTTTTTTAAAATAAAATCTTACAAACGTAAGAAAAAGAAAAAGGAGATACTATGATGAAGAAAAAAAGCAGGATATACATTATATGGCTCGTGAATTTATGTTTGATTACAGCTGTGGTTGCCTTTTTTGTATGGTATGAAAGTGTACCTGATGTATCACCGGAGAAGGTTCTTAAAACATATATGGCTCATATTTCAAATCGAGAATATGAACAAATGTATGAAATGATTGATGCAGGAATATCTGGGAATATCAGTCAGGAAGATTTTGTAAAACGTAATTCTGCTATTTATGAGGGAATTGATGTAGATAATATGAAAGTTCATATCACATCTTATGATAAAGAACAAAAAGAGATCTGTTATGAAACATCTATGGATACTGTTGCGGGAAACGTTACTTTTGAAAATAAGGCATCATTTATACTGGAAAAAGGCAAATATAAGCTGATATGGAATGATTCTTTGATATTTCCAGAACTGGATTCCACAGATAAAGTAAAAGTGTCTACAACAAGTGCTAAGAGAGGGCAGATTATAGACCGAAATGGTCAGTTACTTGCAGGCGAGGGAGTGGCTTCTTCTATAGGCGTAGTTCCCGGAAATTTAGAGAATAAGAATGATGCTATAAGCCAGTTGGCAGAATTATTGGAAATGAAAACAGAAGATATAGAAAAAAAATTAGCAGCAAAATGGGTAAAAGATGATTCATTTGTACCATTAAAAACAGTTCCAAAGGTGAATGAATTAAAACTGATGTCGATTGAGCCAGATCAGGAAACATTGGCAGAGAAAGACAGACAGGAGAAATTATTAGAGATTCCAGGTGTGAAAATTTTAGATATCACTGTAAGGGAATACCCACTGGGGGAGGCTGCTGCACATTTAGTGGGATATGTTCAAAACGTTACAGCAGAAGATTTAGAAGAACACGCAGGAGAGGGATATACATCGAACAGTGTGATTGGAAAAAGTGGAATGGAAGGGTTATTTGAAAAAGAATTAAAGGGACAGAATGGGTGTGCTATTTCTATTGTTGATTCAAACGGCAATAAGAAAAAAATCGTAGTAAGCACGATTGTGGAAAATGGAAAAGATATAAAACTAACGATAGATTCGGATTTGCAGAAAGAATTATATGAACAATTTAAAGATGATAAGAGTTGTACGGTTGCTATGAACCAGTATACAGGAGAAGTGTTGGCGTTAAGCAGTACACCGTCATATGATAACAATGATTTTATTATGGGAATGTCAAATGAAAAATGGACTGCACTTAATGAAGATGAAAGAAAACCTATGTATAACCGTTTTCGACAGGTCTGGTGTCCGGGCTCTACGTTTAAGCCTATCATAGCTGCTATTGGATTAACAACAGGGGCAATTGATCCAGATGAGGATTATGGGAATGAAGGATTGAGCTGGCAGAAAGATTCCTCATGGGGATCTTATTATGTAACGACGCTTCATGCTTATGAGCCGGTTATTCTAAAAAATGCTTTAATTTATTCGGATAATATTTATTTTGCAAAGGCGGCATTAAAAATTGGGAAAAACGATATGGAAAGTTCATTAACAAAACTAGGATTCAATGATGTACTTCCATTTGATATTAAGATGGCAAAATCGCAGTTTTCCAATACAGAAAAAATTGAAAAAGAGGTACAGTTGGCTGATAGTGGCTATGGACAAGGTCAGATTCTTGTGAATCCTTTGCATATGGCTTGTATGTATTCTGCATTTTGCAATGAAGGAAATATGATAAAACCATATCTTACATATAAGGAAGATGCAATGCCTGATGTCTGGATTAAAGAAGCATTTACAAAGGATGTGGCGCAAACTGTTTTGGAGGATACGAAAGAAGTCATAAACAATCCTCATGGAACTGGCTATGCAGCACATAGAACGGATATTATATTAGCCGGAAAAACGGGAACTGCAGAAATCAAAGCATCAAAAGATGATACAACGGGGACTGAATTGGGATGGTTTTCTGTTTTTACAACGGACAAGAATATGGAGCGTCCTATTATGATCGTCAGCATGGTAGAAGACGTAAAAGGAAGAGGTGGAAGCGGTTATGTTGTCAAAAAAGATAGTCAGGTTCTTGAAAAGTGGTTTTCTGGTAATTAGTATAGGTTTTTCGATGGGGATTTCGGGATGTAAAGGGAATACAGAAGAACCAGTATCTTCTGAACCTATTGAAATTGTCAGTGAGAAAGGAATGGATGACAATTTTATAAATATTCCGATAGATATTTATGCGGAAGCCACAACAAAAAATAAGCTGAAGGATATGGAAACAGTACGTAAAGTTGTAGAAAGATTTGGGAAATGTGGATATGCGGCAGTTGATTGTGAAAATCGAGTTGATATGACACAAATGCAAAGTGTGATGGATTTTTGTGATTCGGTGGAAAAACAAGAAAAAGCAGAAGTGACAATACTCCAAGTGAGCAGTCTGGGAGGATTTTCGGTCTACCATTTACAGACAGAAAAAGGAGTGGTTCATGTGAAAAGATGCTATTACGGATACAAAGATGGGATTATGAAAAGTGAAGATGAGGGTGAATATCAAACCGATTATTGGAGATATACCGATGATGGATATCTGATGTTTTCTGGAACTTATTTTTCAGAAGAATTGTATGTATTAACATTAAGTTCTGCAGAAGAGCATGTAGCATTTCGTATACTGCCATTGGATGCAAAGTGTCGGGAATTAAATGAAAAATATCTTTTGCCAATAGGATATGAGTTAAATAATATGTTTTTAGTGGATTGGAATGAGGATGATTTTGGTGATTTGAATTTCTATGACATGTTTGATTTGTTGTATCCAAAGTTGCATAATGAAAAATTTCCATATGTAGCAGATGATAACTTAGGCATAGGTGCAGTTTATCATATTCCTAAAACAGAGTTTGAAAATGTAATTATGGAATATTTTAATATCGACAGTGAAACACTGCAATCCAAAACAGTCTATGATTCGGAGGATTCCACATATGAATACAAGCCGAGGGGGTTTGAAGAAGTAGAGTACCCGGAATACCCATATTCAGAAGTAATCGGGTATACGGAGAACAGTGATGGAACAATTACACTTACTGCTAATGTGGTATTTCCATATTCGGGAAATTCCAAAGTATATGCTCACGAGGTTGTGATTCGTCCTTTGGAGGATGGCAGAGTACAATATGTATCCAATCGGATCATACCTTCCGAGGATAATAGTGAGGAAACATGGCACACACCCCGTTTGACAGCAGAGGAATGGGAAGAACTGTATGGAGGCGAATGATGGAAGATGTAAATTGGCTGTTGAAGAAATGGGGATTTCCGATTTTGATGTTGCTTATTGCGGTAATAGCAGGAGTGCTTTGTTGTGGAAAGCATCACACGGAAGAACAGAAGGCGGCAGAAGAAGTGTGGGAGCCTCCGGTGGAAATCAAAGACAGTGAAACGATAACGGAAGAAGAAAGTGATACGGAAACTTCTATAGATTCAGCATATTGGCTTATTCCGCAAGCCAGTGATTGTCTTATTTCTGATGAGGAAAAGCAGCATCTACAAAGTACAGTTTTGTCGGCAGCAGAATCGGTTAAAGAAATCTATAAAAATGTGATAATTAAAGATGCTGCGAATTATTCCTCCGGTGTTAGTGAATTTACAAGCGAACAACGGAAAACGGTTGTGGAGCAGTTAGGAGCGGCCGGTTTGGTAAGTGTTGAAGAAGATACTAATATGCAGAACCCTGAAAAGATAGAAATGTTTTACTCAGATTATCTGAATGGGAAGGATTCAATGGTTACCATATTCGAAGTGCAGCGGGATGGACTGATTGGAGCATTTACTTTTATCTATCGGAAAGGTGAGTTACAGACCTATTACATAGGAATCCGGTGGAAAGAAGGCGGTATACCGGAGATACAGGGAACTTCGGTAAGTAATGTGACAGAAATTAAACTTACAGAAAAAGGGTATTTTATCTACGCATTTGAATATGTGATTGCACATGCAAGTTTGAGACAGTATTGGAGAATAGAGCCGCTTCCGGAAGACTGCCGGAAATTGACGCAAGAATACATATCAGGACTAAGCTATGTGAATTATAATGTGCTTGTCACAAACTGGGACAGAAGTAATGTAGAGGATATTCTTATGCCTTGTATGTATGAAGATATCTATCGGATTTATACTGGAGAAAATTTGAAAACAGAAAATTGGAAAATTCCAGCAGAAGAATATGAGAGGATAATGACTACCTATTTTCCGGTATCTGTAGAACAGTTGCGAGAACATTGTGGATATGATAAAGACAGCAACAGCTATGAATATGAGATGATTTATGCCAGCCCGTATCCACCTTTTGGAGAAGTAGTAGATTATACGGAAAATGCGGATGGAACGCTCACACTTATCGTAGATGGTGTATGGCCGGATTATAATTCTGACCTCGCTTTTAGAAATACGGTTGTAGTTCAGCCGTTTGAAGACGGAACTTTTAGGTATCTTTCTAATTCTATAGAGCAAATAGAATTGGAATTGCCGCCAATAGCAAAATCACAGCAAAGGTGATTTCGAAGGAAAGGATAATTTTATGGTATTAAAGAAAATGAATATTTTACTGATTACGGCATTTCTGATTGGGTGTTGTGTGTGTGCCTGTGGGAAGGAAGATAGTATTACAAGCGAAACTCTTGAGAAAGATACAGAAGAGGTATCTTCCACAGAGGAAACAAAAAGTGCAGAGGAAGAGGCTACAGAACAGTGGGAAAAGGGCTACAATCTTCCCGTGGACGAACAGGAAGCGGTGGAAGCTGAAAATGACTGTATAGAAATGATGGAACGTATTTCTGACATTTATGGAGATGCAGATAAAGGAGCAGCTTCTAATGTTGTTTTGGAAGATGAAACAATTTTTAAAATGCAGAAGAAAATAATGGAAACAGGATGTCCGGTTGCTACATTGGTTTTGTATTCTAATATGGGAAATTATGAAAATGTAGATAAATTTCTCAATGAATGCATGGATGGGAAAAGCGGCGCTGTAGTAATTTATGAGATATATGATGATGGTGGCGTAGGAAGAATGAAATTTATTTTCGATGGAACAGATATGTACATCGTAAGTACAAGAGGCGTTTGGAATGATAATAATACACCAGGAACATCATACATTTCTTACACCAGAATCAAAGAGTGGAAATATACGGGTAAAGGGTGGTTTTGTTATGAACTATGTGTACCAGAGTATCCGGAAGTAACTGAGATGGTGGATGGGAGCTGTCTGATCAGAGTAAAGCCAATGACAGAGGAACAGCGTGAAATGTCTGAAAAATGCGTGCGTGGTCTGGGATATCAGGGAAATAACCTCTTATGTTCCAATTGGGATACAGAGCATATGGAAGAACTGGATTATAATGGGATATATGAATATCTGTATGCAATGAAATACCAGGAAAAGTTTAATTCTGAGAATTACCCAAATGGAATACCAAAAGAGGAATTTGAAAATTTAATTATGGAGTATCTTCCGGTGACGGCAGAGCAGATACGGGAATATGCGGTGTTTGATGAGGAAAACCAGACTTACGCTTGGGTGCGTCTTGGTTGCCTTAATTATGCACCAACGTTCTTTGGTACTTCTTTGCCGGAAGTAATTGATATAAGAGAAAATGGAGATGGAACAATTACACTAACCGTTGATGCAGTTTGTGATATGGTTATATGTGATGATGCAGTTATAACTCATGAACTTACGATAAGGTTTGCAGAGGATGGCAGCTTTCAGTATTTGGGGAATGAAATCCTAAATGACGGAATTATGCAGATACCCGATTACCAATACCGAATTAAAAATTGATTTGACAATAGAAGTGTTTTGTACTAATCTTACATATGTAAGAGATGGGAGGACACATGAAGAAATAAAGGACAGAGGTTATTATATTGTATTTTAAGGGAAGGATGGAGTAAAAATGATTATAAAGTCTATTATGACCGATGAAGATAGAAAAGCATTAGAGTATATGCTTTCGTTAGAATATGCTATGCCATATCAATTACTTAAGACAAAAAATAATAGAAGGAAAATTATTTATATAATGACACCAGTATTATTTTTGTTATCAATCGGCTGCTATTTTGTAAAGAGTTATCCGATGTTTTATGTGGAAATGGGGATTTCTATTATTGCATTGATTTGGATTATTTGGTTTCAATCTAAGGGAAAAAAATTTGAAAATAATGTCCATGAATTTGTATGGAATAAATCAAGATATAACAAAGTGGAAATTGATGTTCAGGGAATAAAATTAGAAGATAAAAAGATCTGTGAACTTAAAGAAATAGATAGAGTCTTTTTGTACAAAGGTTTTTTCTTTCTCATAACGAATGAAAAAAAGTTACTTGTACTAAAAACAGTAGGTGTAGAGACAGAAGAACTTATTAAGATTATTAAAGAAGCTGATATCTTATTTGAAAAAAGAGAAGAACCATTTAATATTTATGAATATTGCAAAAAGTAGTAGTTAAAAAAGAAAAAACAATTAATAAGATAATGGAAAAAAACGAGTAAAAGTTAATTCTACAGTTAACCTTTACTCGTTTTTGTTATTTCTGTGATACCCAGATATTCATGTCTGACAAGATAGACATGGTTATTTCAGTTGCGTTGCCTCCGGTAGCATCTCTATCGGCTCCAATATTTGTGGCAAAAAAGTATGTATTATCTTCCGTTTCGACAAAGCCAACAAACCATCCATTAATATCCTGACCATCCACACGTCCGGTTCCGGTCTTTCCGTAGAATGTTCCGGCATCGGAAGAGGAAAGGCAAATGGCATCTTTTACTGCATTGATGTTTTCAGGGGCAAAGTCGAAGCGGTTGTTCTGTAGTTTGATCAACAGTTCGACCTGCTCTACGGGGGAAATCTCCAAGGAAGATTCCATCCAATAGGTGGAGAAATCGCCGCTCATGTTTTCATTTCCATATCCGATTTTCTTGATATAATCGTAAACGGAAGCAGTACCAAGTTGTTCGTCCACTGATTGGAAGTACCAGTTCACAGATGAAGCCATAGCAGACTGCAAGGTCTGATCAGCGTTCCATGCTTCAAACGGATAGTTTTCTCCATTCCATGCAATAAAAGAATCCTGTGGTGTAATGACACCTTCTTCCAATCCAAATAAAGCATCATATATCTTGTAAGTG
>OLOU01000118.1_pt1 | contig 74593 bp, 59 predicted proteins | sample 1672101 | NCBI WGS metagenome assembly OLOU01 (sample SAMEA3136645, study PRJEB25190) | human gut metagenome | biome: human gut; feature: human-associated habitat; material: faeces | place: Austria | collected 2013
CCTGCACCCTGCAAGGGAGTTCCTCCCTTGACCCTTTTTCGCGATTGAGTTGAGCACACTTGCATACTTCTCCCGCGTGCTTATTGGGAAAACCCAGTTTTCCGCAAAAAAGGCTACTACTTTACCATGGAGGTTCCAAAATGCGCCGAATAACAGCCCTGCTGCTGATGCTCCTGCTGCTCCCCGGACTCGTTGCCGCCGAGGACGACTTCGACCTCGATGACATTCTCTCCGACGCTGACCCTGATGTGGTCAAAAACACATACAGTCAGCCGGGCAACGCAGACGACATCCTGCTCGACGAGAATAATGAGCCCGTCTCCATCTACGAGGAGGACGGCTCGATTCTCATCACGCTGACCGCAACGGGGGACTTCACCGTCGGCGGAGACAGCCGAAAATCCACCAACATCTGGATGAATGAGCTGAAGAAGCACGATAACGACTACAACTTTGCCCTTGCGAACGTCCGCGACATTTTCCTCGCCGATGACCTTACCATCGTCAACTTCGAGGGCACGCTGACGGACAGCACCTATGTGCCATCGGAAAAGCGCAATAACGAGTTCCTGTTCTCCGCATCGCCCGACCACGTCAGCATGCTGGTGGACAACGGCATCGAAGCGGTTTCGTTGGAAAACAATCACGTTCTTGACCACGGTCAGGCGGTCTACGAGGAAACGCAGCAGCACCTTGACGACGCGGGCATTGTGTGGTCAAACAGCACGCACGTCGGCGTGATGGAAGTCAAGGGCATCCAAATCGCCATGCTCAGCTACCTGTGCATCGACCGCTACAACACCTTGTGGGATCAGGTGCCGAAGGACATTGCCGCCGCGAAGGAACAGTACCCGATTGTCATCGTCAGCTTCCACTGGGGCAACGAAAAGGACTACTCGCCCACGCAGAATCAGATTAAGATGGGGCGTTTGGCGGTGGATTCTGGCGCTGACCTCGTGCTGGGGCATCACAGCCACCGCATGAACCCAATTGAATACTATAACGGTGTGTACATCTGCTATTCGCTGGGGAATTTCTGCTTTGCGGGCAACAGCAAGCCGAGCGACATGTCCAGCTTCATGTTCCAGACGCGCTGGCGCATCCGGGACGACGAAATCACGAACGAAGGCTTCCGCATCATCCCGATTCGCATTTCCAGCCGCACTGACCGCAACGACTTCACCCCGACGGTTTTCGGCGACGGTGCGGCGCGCGACGCGGTGCTGACGACGCTGAAGAACAACGGCAAGTCGCTGGAATATGTGGTATCGGAATATCCGCTGGAGTGGAAGGAATAAACAAGGTCGCCTGTCAGCATCCTGCTGATGGGCGATTTTTGTGTGTGAATGGTGTACTTGACGTGTGGCGCCCGATGGCGTACAATAGTATCAACAAGGAGGGATATGCCGTGCAAGAAACGACCGCGATTCTAAGCAATGAACTGCTGGACGACCACCAATACACCGTCTTTGCGTTTGGCGGCGTAGTGCTGCGTTTCCGCGCGCCGGACTGCCTGCAAGCCTACACCGAGGTTAAGGAGTGGGACAACGGCTATCTTGTGGTGATGGCAAAGTACAGCCACAAAGAACAGCCGATTGAAGAGTACATCGACCTGCTGCCCATCTTGGAGAATCTCCGCATGGACGCGCAGGGGTTTTTAACGCCGATTAAGGAGGTTGAAATCAGCAATGAATGACATTGAAAAGCGCAAATTAGCTGATCAGGCAGACATGATTGTGAACGGCTATGCTTATACGCACACCGCGCAAGATTTTCGCGTCTGCAATCTGAATTCTGAACATTGTGCCGTGTTTTCTCCCACGTGCGAAATGCTGGAAACGAATATGGATAATATTGAGCTGCATATTGCCCGCAGTTATCTGCTGAAAAATCTTGAACTGTTGGAAGGATAACCAGCCATGCCGAAATACTATGAATATAAGATTGCTGGATATTACCTTTACTTTACTTCGCACTGCACCATCGAGGCCATGCATGTCCATGCCAGCGACCGGCATTTGACTGAAAGCGGTTCTGCCAAATTCTTTGTCAAAGGCAACGGTGATACCGTTGTGCAAAACAGAGGCATCCTGACTGATCGCGAAATCAGCAAAATTCAGGCGTTCATTCGCATGAATTATCAAGAAATGTACCTCGCTTGGGCAGCATACAGCGATAACAGTTTCTATCGCGGCTAATCGCCCCCGAAAAAACATCACAAATACAATTCTCTTCGGTTTTCCCGCGAAACCGTTTTTCCTGCGCGCGCACGGGCTGAAAAATGCAATCCGTGCGCGTTTTCTGCTATCAGGGCGGCGGAAATGCAGCTATTCAGCCGGAATTGTGCAGGTGTTGCGGAATCCGCTTTCTGCGCGGTCGTATTTTTGCCCAGATTGCACATTGCATTCTCAACTCGTTGGCGTATAATACTTTGCGGGCGCGGAAGAATGCGCCCAAATCATTCCACCTGGACGAACAAGGAGGTTGCAGCCATGCCTGCGACGATTACCGCCACGCCGACCGAAACGAAGCAGACCGCTGAGCAGATTCCCCAGCCGAAAGAACCTACGAAGGGGTTCGACCCCGACTCCATCCGCGCGTTCCTGAAGAAGCTCACGCAGAAGAAGTAATCTACTCGACTACTCCGCCAGGCAGTTTTTGCTGTTTGGCGTTTTTTTGATGACAGCAAAAGCCCCGAACGTGCTTCCTGATGCAGGAAGTGTCCGGGGCTTTCCTCGTGCTGATGGCGGGACTCGAACCCGCACGCCGCAAGGCAAGGGATTTTAAGTCCCCAGTGTCTGCCATTCCACCACATCAGCGTCAGGGTTGATTATACCACGGACGTGGTAAAAAGTCAATGCGGGGATTGGCATCGCAGGGGGGCAGTCAGCAGACTGCAGAACTGCTTTGCTTTATCTATGTTGCTTGATTTGTATTGTTGCAGAGGGTTTCGCCTCTGCGGAGGCGACAAGGGGGCTTTCCGATCGCCCCCTTGACCCCTTCGGGTCGCCACTACCGAAGTTGACTTTTTCCGCAGCAGGGGGAATCGCGCCTGCGGGCGCGATAGAAGGATGCACTCACCGATTCGGCAGCAGCGTCAGAATCTCCTTAATCGACATGCAATATGGGTCGGCTTCGTGGCTGCGGCCGTGCTCCAGTATCACCTGCGCGGTCTTCTGCATCGCGGGGAAGGCGCTGCGAATCAGGTGGTTGGCGTGGATAACGATGTTCACGCCGTGCGCCGCGAGTTCATCCTCCGTCGTCAGGTTGTAGGTCGTGGGAACGACGACAAGCGGCGTTTTCGGGTCGTCCTTGCGGAAGGCGTCGCAGAAGGCGAACACCTCGTCCGGCGTTTTCGCCTTGGAGTGAATCATGATGCCGTCCGCGCCCGCTTTGACGTAGGCGTGGCAGCGGGTCAGCGCATCATCGAGGCCCTGTTCCAGAATCAGGCTCTCGCAGCGCGCGATAATCATGAAATCCTTCGTTTTCTGCGCGTTTTTGCCCGCGGTGATTTTCTCGCAGAAATCGGGAATACTCGCCTGCTTCTGTCCCGCGCCCGTGCCGAACAGGCTGTTCTTCTTCAGCCCCTGCTTGTCCTCGATGATGACGGCGCTGATGCCCGTGCGTTCCAGCGTCTGCACATTGTAGACAAAGTGCTCGACCAGCCCGCCGGTGTCGCCGTCCAAAATAATCGGCTTCGTCGTCACTTCCATGATTTCTTCCAGCGTGTTCAGGCGGCTGGTCATGTCCACCAGTTCAATATCCGGCTTTCCCTTCGCGGTGGAGTCGCACAGGCTGCTGACCCAAATTGCGTCGAACTGGCGGCGGCCCTTGGGCGTTTCGACGGTCGTCTTTTCGACAATCAGCCCGGTCAGGCCGTCGTGCGCCTCCATCACGGACAGGCACGGCTTGTAATGCAGCAGGCGGCGCAGGCGGCTCCGGCGCGTCTCCGGCAGAGAGAGCAGCTGATCAAGGGTCGAAAGCGTCTCCTCGGTCGCGGTGTGCGTGTAGGGGAATTCGACGAGTTCGCCGCCCCAGCCTTTGAGCGTCTCAATGACTTTTTGCCGAATATTCGCCTGATAGCCGACGAGCCAGTCATCCCCATGCACCACAATGTCCGGGCGCAGGCGGTTGAGGATGTCCGTGTAATCCAGACTTTCCTGCACGACGACGCGGCTGACGTACTTCAGCCCTTCAAACATCGCGATGCGCTCCTCCAGCGGAATCAGCGGATAATGCTTGTAGCTGGCGACGACCTCGTCCGTCAGCAAGCCGACGGTCACTTCGCCCAGCTCCGCCGCGCGCTGCAAAATGCGGATATGCCCGTTGTGCAGAATATCCGTCGAAAAGCAAATGTACACCTGCTTCATTCAAAGTACCTCCTGACGGAATCGAGTCAAGACAACTTCCCGATCCGCCTGATTGTCGATTTCGGCGCAGAGCCTCCCGCCGCACTCCAGCGGGTACAGCGGAATCTCCCCTGACAAGGCGTTGAACGCGTTCTCGGCGTAGCACTTCACGTCCCCACGCTCCACAAAGCGCTCGATTTCGTCCATCCAACGGGCAAAATCCGCCGCTTGCCAGTGGTACGCCGCCTGACATTCCACGCTGCCCGCGTCAAAGCAGTCCACGCCTACGCGCCGGATGCGCCCGTCCTGAATCAGCGCCTTGAAGTCCTTGTCCGGCAGGGGCAGCGTGGAATCCACCGCCATCGCGCTTCTGCCCGACGCTGCCAGCGCATCCATCACCGCCGGATGCAGCACCAAATCGCCGTGCAGGCTGATGACGTCCTGCCCGCGCAGCAAATTCCGCGCCAGATACATGCTGTAAATATAGTTCGTCTCCCGATACTTCGGATTATGGACGAAGTGGAAGTGGATGCCGCTGTCCAGCGATTCCAGATACGCTATCAGCGTGTCCGCCAGATGCCCCGTCGTCACTACCGCTTCCGTCACGCTGATGCGCCGCAGCAGCTTCACCTGCCACGAGATGATGGTTTCCTGTTCGGTCAGGCGGCACATGCACTTGGGATGCTCCCGCGTTTCGTCGCCCATGCGCGACCCCAGCCCCGAATTGAGCAGCAATGCAATCATGCCTTTTCCTCCCGCAAAAATGCCATCAGCGCATCACGGTTCTGGATGGGCGTTGTCGTCGGGCGGCCTAAATCCGCGCGTGCCCCCACCGCACAGGCAACCTCCAGCATCGTCAGCTGATTCGCACCTTTCGCTTCCTGCAGGGCAGCTTCCAGCGTCGCTTCGTCCCGCGCGTTCAGCACCCGTGGGTATCCGACCGCTGATGCGACCTTCGCTGCGCACAGTCCCCCTTCGCACACGGGCATCCCGCCGACCGTCTCATGCGCGGCATTGTTGATGACGACGTGGATGAGGTTCGCCGGCTTGCGCTGGGCAATCACCGGCAGTGCGCCAAGGTGCATCAGCGCCGCGCCGTCGCCGTCCAAGCACCAGACGCGGCGGCTCGGCTTCTCCAGCGCGATTTCCAGCGCAATCATACTGGCATGTCCCATCGACCCGACGGTCAGGAAGTCGCGCTCATGCCCTTCGCCGCGCTTCTCGCGAAGCTCAAAGATTTCGCGGCTGAGTTTCCCCGTCGTGGACACAACCACATCGCCCGCATCCATCGCATTCAGCATGATTTCCGCCGCCCGCTCACGGGTGAGGGTGTTTTCATTGCCGTACGCGGGCTTGAGCGAGCAGGTCAGCGCGCCTTTGCGAACGACAATCGCCGCGCACTGCCGCTGATTCAATTGTTCGCGCAGGAAGGCAAAATCCGCCGCAAACTGCTCTTCCGTCGTGTCCTTGCTGAGGATGCGGTAGGGGACGCCGAGAATCTCCAGCTGCGACAGGGTGATTTGCCCCTGCTTGACGTGCTGCGGTTCATCGTGCACACCGGGTTCGCCGCGCCAGCCGACGACGAGCAGGCACGGCAGCTGATACACCTGCGCATCCATCAGCGACGCAAGCGGATTGACGGCATTGCCCAGCCCGGAATTCTGCATATAGCACAGCGCGGGACGCCCCGTCGCGAGGAAATGCCCGGCGGCGAGACCGACCGCGTTTCCCTCATTCGCCGCGACAATGTGGCGGGGCGAATGAACGCCGTAGAGGGCGTAGAGGGAATCGCAAAGTCCTTTTAGCTGCGAATCCGGCACGCCGGTAAAAAAGTCAATGCCCGCCCCTTCGCAGGCGGAAAGAAGCCGCTGTGCATCCATGCAAAAAGACCTCCGTTTCTTCGCTTCTATTATAGCGGAAAGAGGAAACGGGGTCAAGTATTGCGCATATAGAATGCAGTTATGTACTTTTGATAACGCCGTCTGCAATGGTCACAATGCGTCGGCAGGACTGCGCGACAAAATCATCATGCGTCACGATGATAATCGTTTTTCCCTTTTCATTCAGCTGCTGAAACAATTGCACGATTTTTTCTGTATTTGCCCGATCCAGCGCGCCCGTCGGCTCATCCGCCAAGATGATTTCCGGGTTGTTGACCATTGCTCTTGCGATGGCAACACGCTGCTTTTCGCCGCCGGAGAGCGTTGCAATCCGCTTGTTCGCCATTTGCTCCATGCCGACGTTTCGCAGCTGCTCCATTGCACGCGCATCCATCTGCGACCTTCTTGCTTTTGCAAACAGCAGCGGTGTCGCCACGTTCTGCAAGGCGCTGTCCTCTTCAATCAAGGCGAAATGCTGCATGACAAAGCCGAAACTGGCGTTGCGGATTTCCGCTAATTTGGACAGCGATAACTGCGACACATTCTGCCCATTCAGCAGATAGCTGCCGGAGGTCGGCTTATCCAAGCAGCCGATGATATGAAGCAGCGTCGATTTTCCCGCGCCCGACGAGCCTTTAATCGCCACCATTTCGCCCTTGTCAATCGACAAATTCGCGTCCTTCAGCACCTGATAGGGCGGTGCGCCGTGGGATGCCTGATAGCTTTTGGAGATACCATTCAACGCAATAAGCATACGTCATTCTCCCCCTTGCAGATTTCGCAGTGATGCAATAATGTCACGGTGCAGCAGTTTCCATAGAAAGAAAGCGCTTGTGCTGAAGAAAACAAGCACCAGATAGACCAGCAGGACGATATAGAAGATATTTCGCCGCGCGTCCGTCATCCATGTGGTTTGCAGCGCTCCGAATTTGTCCAGCAGGGCAATCGAACCCGCAATGAAGAACAGCAGAATCCCGTGCCGCGTCAGTTCAATCCAAACACATTGATGCCACTTCATGCCCACAAGGTAGTAAATTGTATAGTTTTTCTGGCATTGGATGCTGTGAATCACTTCAGTGCTCAAAATCACGATGGCGGCGAGCAGCACAAACAGCACGAACAGCAGCGCTTCGGAGCGAATCAGCCCGTTTGACGTTTCCACATAGGATGCCACCATGTCGTTGATTGCTTGAATTTGCCCATACCGATTGTATTTCGCCATCATTTCTTCTTTGTCCAAATCTGAAATCAGGAAGAGCGACTTTGGCACATCAGCCGTATCCGGATTCGGCGGAAGCTGCGGGAAAAGCGTTTGATTGACCAAGATGGCGGGTGAATGCGAAATAATGGAATCCACATTGGCGGACATGCCCGTTGGGAACAGATACTGCGTCGGGGTTGCCAGCACGCCCACCACCTCTATGGCCACGGAATACTGGTCTGCAACAAGAATTTCCGCTGCATCCCCGACTTGCAGCCCTGCGTCCGCCGATACAACCGCGGGGTATCCGCTGTATTCGCCGCCCTCCGTCGGCAGCCACGCGCCGCTGGCACATTTCGGCGCATACAAGCCAATCAAATTCGCATTGTACAGCCCCAGCTGAAAATACTGCCCATTCCATGTGCAGGAGGAAATATCAACCTTGCCGATGCTTTGGATGGCTTCATCCGCCCGAAGTGCTTCCATCACGCGTTCTTCCTGCGGCGCATAGTACTCAAATTCTGAAAGTACATACAGATGATTGTTCTGCAATTCTTCCGCCGCGCGCTGATTATCCATCCGGTCGCTGACAAACAGGAACAGTTCGGACAGCATGATGACCGAGATGAGAATCTCCACGACCAGCACCACATTCATGACCCATTGCTTTTTGAGGAACGATACGGCAAGCATGATGCTTCTCATTTCATTTCACCTCGAATCCAGAAACGTTTCGGTAGTGCTGCAACAACGGCAGCGAGCGCAGCAGCACAACCAGCCAGCAGAATGCAAATACGCCGATGCCAATCCACACGCGCCACACCAGCGGCAGCGGCATCAGGAAATCGCTGAAGCCGCGGTTGATGACCTGCGTACACGCCAGCGCACCCCAGTAGGCGATTTGGCTCAGCAGCAGCATATCCACCGTCAGGAAAAAGACGATGTGCCGCTTTTTTGCGCCGCAAATCATGTAAATCTGATAACGTTTCTGGTCAGTCTGAAACCAGCAGGTGACAATGAAAGCAACAGCAATCAGCGCCATCAGCAAAATGGCGATATAGATCACGTTGGATTCCACAAAGCGCTGAAAGCTTGAATTTCTTGTACCGGGCAGGTAAAAAGTGCTGATATGCTCGCAGGAGGAAATCATCCGCCGGAGTTCTTCCGTCTGTTCCTTCGTCAAAACGCTTGTAAACCGGCAATTGAGCATGGTCGGCTGCATAGAAAGGGACAAGTATGTTTCCGCCGGGATAGCAATCAGCGTCGGTACGGGAAAGAACGAAAGCAAATCTTCGGGCGGAAAATACCGGGCAATGTCCGTCAGCCCTCCGACCGCCTCGAAATGCTCGCCTGCAATCTCGATGCCATCGTCCCAAATCTGGTCAATTTGCTCCTGCGGCAGATTGCGGACGTATTCCAGCGACAAAAGCGCCACGTTCGCCCCCTGCGCGCCTTCCTCCGGGGTAAATATCCGCCCGTAAGGCAGGAGGTTTGCTAACGCTTTCGTATCACAGGCAATGCCCGTGTATTGGTCATCAAGCAGACTAATCGACACAATATCCGGCAGATTTTGATTCTCCTGCAAATCATGATAGAGCGCACAGATTTCTTCCGGCGAATCATCCATCACATACAAGTACTCCTGCGTCACGCTGACCTGATAAGTATAGTAGCTTTTTTCCATCAGCACAAGGAAGCTCAACGTCGTAATCAGCAGACTTAGGATAGATAATGCCGCAAATGATGGATGACAGCGGCAGAGTTTGCCAAAGTTCCGGACGGATGAACGAAGCATCATTTTCTCTCCCCTCAAGTATGCTGACAAGGTGGATGCTGGCTTTGATTATGTACTACAAGTTATGTGCTGGTATTTTACTTAATCCCAAGCCCCCGACGCAAATTTTCCTTCCGTCGACCAGTCGGATTCACCATACGAACCCCAGCCTTTGTAAGGCTTCACACTGCCCGTCGAAGCAACTGCCCGGTTGTTTCCAATTGCGCTTGCAATTACGGGTTTAAGACCTGCCGCCCACGTTTTTGCCTTCGCCCAGTGAGTGGAGACATCTCCCTGCGAGCGGTTCTGCGCAGCAGTACAGTAATAGCCAATGCCCAAGATAGTCGGCTTTCCTGTCCAAATCGCCCCATCATAGCTGGCTGCAAAAGCAACAGAGAACAGCAGCAAGCTGCAAAGCATGACCGCCATGATAGAAAGCATCCGTTTCCGCATCTGAATCCCCCTTCGTATTAGTCAGCCAGGATCCACTTGCCTTTATTATAGCGCAAAATTTGTTCTCTGTCAACACTTCACAAAAGAAAAAAAGTTGATATAGCAACATAATGAAATCACTGATAAAACATATGCTATTTTTCCCTTTGCCCCTCCGCTTTTCCCCTTTACAACACCCCTTCAAACCGCTATAATAGGACAAACAGAATCACGGAAGGAGCGTGTTCCACGATGTCCGAAGTCAAAACCCGCGCAGAACGCATTGCGCTTAAGGTTCGCCGGAAGCAGCGGCTCGTCCGCGTCGCGCTGGGCGAGGAGAAGGCGGATGTTGTCCTCAAAAACGCCGATTATGTCAACGTATTCTCCGGCACGATTGAGCATGGCGATATTGCCGTTGCCAACGGGCTGGTCGTCGGCATGGCTGACCATTACGACGGCTTGATGGAGGTCGATGTCAGCGGCAAAATCGTCGCACCCGGCTTCATTGACGCGCATATTCATCTGGAGAGCAGCCTCGTCAGCCCGACCTCGTTCGCGCGCGCGGTATTGCCCCACGGCACAACCACCGTCATCACCGACCCGCACGAAATCGCGAACGTCTGCGGCATGGGCGGCATCGACTACATGATGGCGGCAACGGAAAATCTGCCGCTGGATGTGCATTTCATGCTCCCGTCGTGTGTTCCGGCGATGGCGTTCGAGGAAAACGGCGCAACGCTGACATGGCGCGACATCAACGCCTATTTCGACCATCCTCGCGTGCTGGGGCTGGCGGAAATGATGAACTATCCGGGCGTGATGATGGGCGACCGCGCAACGATGGAGAAAATCGTCGTTTCACAGGCGCATCACAAGAAGATTGACGGTCACGCGCCGGGACTGTCCGGCAAGGCGCTCAACGCATACATGTCCGCCGGCGTCTATTCCGACCACGAGTGCGACACCATTGACAACGCATTGGAAAAACTGCGCAAAGGGCAGTTCATCATGATTCGCGACGGCACGGCGGCGCAGAATCTGGAGGCGCTTATGCCCCTGCTGACGGAGCAGTATGCGCACCGCTGCATGTTCTGCACCGACGACAAGCACCCCTACGACCTGCTGCACAAGGGGCACATTGACTACATCGTCCGCAAGGCGATTTCCCTCGGCGCCGACCCGATTCTGACCATCAAGGTCGCCAGCCACTACGCCGCGCGCTACTTCCTGCTGAACAACAAGGGCGCGATTGCGCCGGGGTACTTGGCGGATTTCGTCGTGCTGGACAACCTGCATGATGTGAATGTGGAGATGGTGTTCAAGCGCGGCAAGCTCGTCTACGACGGGCATGAGGTGGAGGTCGCCGCGCCGGACATTGACCCGGACATCCTCGCGGGCGTGCTGGATACGTTCCACCTGCCGGACGTAACGCCGGAGCAGCTGCGGATTGGGCGTGCGCCGCTGATTGGCCTCATCGACGGGCAGATTGTGACCGAAGACCTGGGGCACGCGGAAGGCGTCGATAACGGCATCTGCCAGATGACCGTCTGCGAGCGGCACCACGACACGGGGCATGTTGCCAGCTGCTACGTCCGCGGCTACGGGATTCAGCGCGGCGCGGTTGCGACGTCGATTGCCCACGACAGCCACAACATCATTGCCTGCGGCGTATCGCCGGAGGACATTGCCTTTGCGGTCAACGAGCTGAAAAAGATGCACGGCGGCATCATCGTCGTGGAGAACGGGCAGGTACAGGCGCGCTTGCCGCTGGAGGTGGCGGGGCTGTTTACTGACCGTCCGCTGCCGGAGGTGAACGAGAAGTTAGAGCACTGCAAGGCGGCTGCGTGGGCGCAGGGCGTGAATCGCGGCATTGACCCGTTCATGACGCTTTCGTTTGCGAGTCTGCCGGTGATTCCGGCACTGCGGCTCACCACCAAAGGGGTGTTCAATGTCAATACATTGGAATTTGTGGAGTGAAGGCTCCACAGCCTTTGGATTTTCCAAACTTGATTTTTGATGTTGCAGCGGGAATCGCCTCTGCGGAGGCGACAAGGGGGCTTTCCGATCGCCCCCTTGACCCCTTCGGATGCTCACCCTTACCGTTACTTGACTTTATCGGAAGTTTTATAGTTTGTTTACCTGCCGTTTTCCCAACTAACACAACCATATTGTAACATGGGAGTGTGCTGCGAAGGGGTGTCGGGGGCGACCGCAAAGCCCCCGACTCGCCACCGCAGTGGCGAAATCTCTGCTATGCACTAAAGCCATTTGCATCACGAAGCGCAATCAAATTCCAAAGGAGCTGACCCCCTGATGCCGCAGGAATCCAAAGCGCACCGCCTTTGGACACTCTTTTCTTCCATGCTTCTCATCAGCACCTTCACTTTCGGCGGCGGATTCGTCATCGTATCGCTGATGAAGAAGAAATTCGTTGATGAGCTGCATTACCTGACCGAAGAGGAAATGCTGGACATGACCGCCCTGGCGCAAACCGCCCCGGGCGCGATTGCCGTCAACGGCGCCATCCTCGCCGGGCGGCGCATCGCCGGGATTCCGGGGCTGATCGTCGCGGTGCTGGCGACAATTCTGCCGCCGATTGTCATCATCAGCATCATCTCCATGATGTACGCTGTGTTCGCCGAGAACGAATGGGTACGCGCGGTGCTGACGGGAATGCAGTCGGGCGTAGCGGCGGTCATCTGCGACGTGACGGCAAATCTTGGCGGCAAGGTCGTGCAGTCGAAGGATTGGCTGAATCTGCTGCTGATGGCGGGCGCGTTCGTGGCATCCGCGGTCTTTCACGTCAACGTCATCGTGGTCATCCTCGTCGCGGCGGCGATTGGCGTTGTTCGGGCGCTGCTGGCGCGGAAGGGGGGCGTATCCGCATGATGGCGCTGTTCCTCGTCTTTTTCCAAATCGGGCTGTTCAGTGTCGGCGGCGGATATGCTGCCATGCCGCTGATTCAGTCGCTGGTGGTGGAGTCGCACGGCTGGCTGACGATGGCAGAATTTACGAACCTGATGACAATTGCCGAAATGACCCCCGGCCCGATTGCGATCAACTCCGCAACATTCGTCGGGATGCGCTGCGCCGGGCTGCCGGGTGCGCTCGTCGCGACGTTCGGGTGCATCACGCCGTCGCTGATTCTCGTCACACTTCTTTCCTATCTGTATGGACGATTCCGTTCCGGACAGACGATGCAGAACGTGCTGGGCGCGCTGCGTCCCGTGGTTGTTGCGCTGATTGCGTCAGCAGCGCTGAGCATCGTGCAGGTCGCGGCAGTGAACGTGGGCGGCGGCGTGTCCATCGTCGGCATTGTGCTGATGGCCGCGGCGTTTCTCGTCCTGCGCTGGAAGAAATGGAACCCGATTCTGGTGATGCTGCTCTGCGGCGTCGGCGGCGCGGCGGCGCATGCGGTCGGCTGGCTGTAACGAAAATCTTCCGAAACCATTTGTCCGCCCTTGACGGGGCTTGGTGCGTGTGCTATACTCCAAACCGAAGCGGTTAGTTTTAATTAACTAATTGGGAGGCATACGCGCATGAATATCCTGTACATCCTGCTTGCCCTGGGCATCATCGGCCACGCCATCAACATGTACTGCGACCGCATCCTGAGTATCTTCCCCAACGGCACGCTGAAACTCGTCAACTACAGCAAGCTGAAGGAAGGCGACTATGCTGCGAAGCTGATGGAGGGCGTTTCGCCAAGTGTGCCGATGCGTTCAGGCGTGCTGGGCGTGTTTGCCATCGTGCTGGAGTTCTGCGGATACGCGGCACTGGCGGCGTATGCGTACCAGAAAGCCCCGGTGTACGGCGCAATTCTGTTCGCCGGAACGACGTTCGCTTGCATCGTCAGCTCCGCGTATCACTTGAAGTGCGGGCTGGCGGAGTACATGTTCCTCAAATATGGGCGGGACGAGCGTGCCAAGGGCATGATGCTTGGCCTGATGGGCAGCGGCGCATCCCTGCGCCTGTGTTCTCTGGGGATGCTGGCATTCTACGTCACGCTGATGGCCGCTATCATCACCGGCGCGATTGGCTTCCCGATCTGGGCGCTCGTGTTCACGATTCTCCCGATTTTCATCGTCATGTTCCCCCTGCAAATCGTCGGCACGCTGCATATCGCCGCGATGGTGTCAATGCTTGGCTGGATGTTCCTGATTTAACCGCAAAAGGACTGCTGCGCGGGCACTTTTCTCCGCTCACAGTCCTTTTTCTGCGTTTGCCCTCACTCGCGCGGATTTTTTGCAAAAATCACGAAAATTCCCTTGACAAACGCCCCGATTCGCGCTATAATAATCAATGTTGCGGATGACCCGCCGCAATGTGAGCTTCATATGGAGAGTTGGCTGAGTGGTCTAAGGCGCACGACTGGAAATCGTGTGTGGGCTTATACCCCACCTAGGGTTCAAATCCCTAACTCTCCGCCAGATTAGCATCGGTTCGATAGAATCGGTGCTTTTCTTTTGCCCTCGCAGCGAATCCTTCCCCAGTCACCCAAAGTGCCTCTCTAATAAAAAGTGCGTACTTGCGCCCATATCAGAAATGGTGTATTCTTTACAAGATAACCCTTTTCCCGAACGACCCACCTTGGAGGAACCCATGAGGAAACTGGTTTCCCTGCTGATGATAATTTTGCTGCTGCTGCCCGCTGCGCTGGCGGAAGTGAGCACCCCGACCTGCACCACCGTGACGCTTGCGACCGGCAGCGTTCACGGCGGATTTCATCGCGAAGATGCATGAGGTTTTCCCGGACTACGCGGGCGAAAACTATCTGGAAATGACGGCGGGATTCCTGTTCCCGGCGGAGTAATACTATTTCCAGACGAAAATGCGCCAAGATGCGCCGCGAATTTTTCATTCTGGCTAACGTGAATGAAACGCAGCGTAGCAGCGCTACGCTAAGTGGAATGAGCGGACGCCAGAAGGGAAAAGGCGCAAGCAGATGGCGCAGGTGAATCTGGAAATAGTATAGGCAGCAGAAAAAGCAGGCTGTTCGAGCGTTTTGCCCGGACAGCCTGTTTTTTGTCAGTATCCTGCTTTCTGCAATTCGTCCAGCAGTGCGCACTTGCGCTTGTAGTCCCTGCGCCACTGTTCAGCAAGGTCAGCAATTATCTTTCTTCCCTCGTCGGTGCCTTTCATGCGTTCCAGCTGTTGGATGATCTCGCAGTAGGCGGCGCGCGACGAAGCCGCTTGCATAGCGCGATTCACCATGTCGCGGTAGAGTGCCAGCGTGCGGGCGGAATTCCATGCCATCAGCGGGTCAAAATAGGTACACAGTCCCTCAAAATTGCTGTGTTGCTGAATCCGCTGGAGCAGTTGCTCCCACTGCTCAATGGATGCCAGCAGGGGCAGGCGGATAGTGCTTGTCGTCGGCAGTTTCAGCAAACGTTCCGCCTCGTCGCGCCACGCATCGGCGGGAAGCGTCGCTCGAAGCGCATCAATCTGCTCCATGCTGTACTGATTGTACTGCTCAATGTACTGCCGAATCTCCCGCTGCACAAGGTCAGGCTGATTCGCGCGCTGATAGAGCAAAATCAGCTGTTCGCGGCGCTGCTTGCATGGCATATATTCCCCGGCGAACGTCTGCAAATCCTCCTTGACCTGCTCGATGGCTTCCTTCCACTTTTCAGCCGCCATCAGCGTTTTCAGCGTCTGGTCATGCGCATACGGCACATCCCAATGCGAATGCCAGAAGCTGATGATGTCCTCCTGCGAAGCGTGCAGCTGCTGCATCGTTTTTTCACGCTGATTCAGCAGATTCACCATCGCGCCTCCACCGCGTTCCTGCGCATTCGGCTTCCATTCGGCAATTTTCTCGTCCAGCAGCGCGAGATTCCGCTGATGAATCGCTTCGTCCCACGGATACGAAAACAAGAATGCCAGCGGCGCGGTGAAATACGGCATCGGCTTCCACGTCCGGAATGCAGCGGCGAACCACTCGTACATTGCCGACCGCTGGTCGGGTGCTGCGATGGCAAGAATCTGCATCCATGCATCGCGGCAAGCGTCTTCGATATCCTCCTGTTCAAGAATTTCATCGGCGGATTCAAACATCATTGCCGTGTCGCAAACGAGTTCAAACGCCAGCATCGCATGTTCCGGTGTCAGCAAATCAGCCAATTCCGCGTCCATCAGCTCCAGCAATTCCTGAACGGGTGATTCCTCTTCTTCGTCATATTCTTCTTCGTCGTCATATTCCGCGTATTCGTCATACTCGTTTTCGGAATAGCGTTCGGCGGCGTGAAGCGTCTGCGTCAGGGTACGCTGCCAATTGAGGCGGCGTTCATCTGCCCGGACAGGTTCGTCTCCCTTGCACAGCATCAGCCGATTTCGGAGTGCTTCGTCCTTTTTCAGCAGCGGGCGAAGAAAATCCCGAAGCGTTTCAGCGGACAGGCTGTTCAGCTTCTTCTCCCACTCCGGCGCGGGCAATTCCGCTTCCGGCAGATGGGTCGCTGCAAAGAGAACCGCCGCCATATGCTTGCAGTTTGCGCCCTCTTTCGCAAAAGGGCAGGTGCAGGACAGAGTTGCCACGGCATCGTCTGCCAGCGTAATCTCAACCCGATACAGCCGCGTGCCTTCTACATCAGCAGTGATTTTCTCCTGCGTGCAGTGCAGATTTTTCACTACCCCGGCACGCCAGTAATTGCGCCCGCGCGTAATCATCTTCGAGATAAAATTCTCTTTCCAGTCAGTGATGTGCATCGGCATTCCACCTTTTGCAAAACAGGCTGCCCGTTTTTCCCGGACAGCCTGCTTGCTTATTCCTTCGTCTCAATCTCAATGCCGCGTTCTGCCAGCCAGTTCGGCCAGTAGTCGTCGGTGTAGAGCAGTGCCTCGCGGGTGGAGGGCATCGGGGGCAGCGAGCCGCCCGTAGCGTAAATCAGCGCGGAAATCGGCAGAACGGTGTAGCCCTGCTCCTCGTAGTAAGTCAGGACAGCATCAAGAATTTCCCAGCTGCGATTCGCGTCAAGATGGCAGAGCAAAATATTGCCGGGCGCGAGCTTGGCGCGCGTCGTACCGTTCTTGATGCACTCCTCCACCGTATATTTGCCGATGGAGTCCTTCGTGCTCATGTTCCACAGCACGCACTCCATGCCTTCCGCGCGCGAAACGCTGATGACATTGCTGTTCACGTCCCCGTACGGCGGGCGCATCAGGCGCGGCGAGACGCCCAGCGTTTCCGCCATGGTCTCCGCCGGAAAAACGATTTGGCGCATCATGCTGTATGGCCGTTCCTTCGTCAGCTGCGGATGCGTGTTCGTGTGGTCGCCGATTTCATTGCCCGCCGCCAGCACGCGCTTGGATTCCTCCGGGAACGTGCGGACGAAATAGCCCGTCATGAAGAAGGTGATATTCGTGTTGTGCTTCGCCAGCACTTCCAGCACCTGATCGGTGTTCTTGCCGCCGAAACCGCAGTCCATGCCGATGCCGACAAGTTTCCGCTCCGTCTCCACGTTCTTGACGGCGCGCTGTCCCTTCGCAACGACGGTCAGGTAACCGCCATCCGCCACACAGCGATCGCCCAGCCACACGCTCAGGCGGGTGTAGCCCTCCATATCAGCGGTTGGGGTGATAGAGAAGCTCATGTCGCCGCTCGGATTCGACCATTTTGCTTCCGCCAGCACTGTACCCTTGTCATCGCGCAGCTGGAAGGTGTTGTTGCCCTTGACGATGGTGGATGAATTCGTCACCGTCATGCGGACACTCATCTTCTTGCCCACCGTGCCAAAGTTGATGCCCAGATAGAACTGCACGTTCGGCAGGCGCTGGATGGTCAGCGTATGCTTGCCCGTGCCGGTGTAGCCGTCGCCGCTCTGCAGCTCAAAGACGACCTTGCCGCGTTCCTCCACCACCTGCGTCGGAACGGTCAGCGTGGCGCTCTTCTGCCCTGCCGGGATGACCACGGAATACGCGCCGTCCAGCCCGTCGCAGGTCAGGGAAACCGTCAGGTCTTTGTCGCTTGCGGGCGACACGTTCAGCTTCATCGTATAATCATAGCCGCCGTTGATTTGCCCGTTTTTCTCGGCAAAGGTGACTTTCACGCCGTCCGCCAGCGCGACGGACATCAGCAGCGCCAGCATCATGCCCGCGCGCAAAACCATTTTTTCATGTGCAGCCTCCATTGGTCGTCGATCGTTGATATATCTGCTCGGACATACACGTCCACTTCTATTATACCATTGATTGAAAAGGAACACAAGTGCAAAAAAGCGCCGCTCCGCTTGACCATATTCAATCAGCGGGGCGGCGCGATGTGTCAGGGGATTACTGCTCTGCCAGCTTGTTCAGCATCTCAACGATGCCGCGGCTGTTCTCCAGCTGATTCTCCATGCCTTCGACAATCTGCTCTTCCGCAGTCGTCTCATCCGCATCCGCGTGCAGGACAACCGGCAGCTGCTTGCCGACGAACTGCTCCGCGAAGGCGTCCAGCATTTCCTGCGTCAGACCTTCGATTTCACTTTCCAGCGTCAGCTTCAACTCCGTCACCACATTGTTCGCATCCAGATGCAGTTCAACATCAAGCGTGTATTCGTCCGGCAACAAAGAAGTGATGGTGGTGGTAAGAACTCTTCCCTCGGCAGCGGGTTCTTCCGTCGCTTCGGGTTCGGCGGTGGGTTCCTCCGTCGCTTCGGGTTCGGCGGTGGGTTCTTCCGTCGCTTCGGGTTCGGCGGTGGGTTCTTCCGTCACGTCCGGTTCAGCGGTGGGTTCTTCCGTCGCTTCGGGCTCAACAGCAGGTTCTTCCGTCACATCCGGCTCAGCGGCGGGTTCTTCCGTCACATCCGGCTCAGCGGCGGGTTCTTCCGTCGCTTCGGGCTCGACGGTGGGTTCTTCCGTCACATCCGGCTCAGCGGCGGGTTCTTCCGTCGCGGTGGGCTCGACAGCGGGTTCTTCCGTCGCGGCGGGTTCGGCAACGGGTTCTTCCGTCACGTCCGGCTCGGCAACGGGTTCTTCCGTCGCAGCGGGCTCGGCAGTCGCTTCGCCGTTCAGCGCGCTCTGCGCCAAGCCGAGGTTCTGCATCAGCTCATCCAGCTGCGCGGACACGTTGTCGAGGTAGCCCTGCGCCGCCGCCTGATTCGCCTTTGCGGTGTCCAGTTCAGCGGTCAGCGTTTCCACCTGCGCCTTGTTCGCTTCGTTTTCGTCGTTCAGCACAACCAGCTGGGCTTCCAGTTCCGCCACCTTTGCGGTGGATTCTTCCAGCACCAGCTGCGCTTCGCGGAGGTCATTCTGCGCGGTGGTCAGTTCCGCCTGCGCCGTCTCCTTGTCGGCAATGGTCTGCTGGAGTTCGGTGTTGCTGGCGGCCAGCTGACCGTTGACCTCATCCAGCTGACTGGACAGGTTATTCGACCGCACGAACAGCGCGACCATCACGATGACCGCCACGACCAGCACGACGATGAGTGCGAACAGGGAGACTTTCTTCTTCTCGCTGTTTTCCGGCGTGTTCTGTGCCGGCGTCTGGGACTTGTTTTCGGACATGGGAACTTCCTCCTTGCTTTGTCAGTCGAATCTCAGGCTATGAATAAATGCGGCTGGCATACTATTCCCAAATGCGAATGCGCAAGCAGATAGCGCAAGTGAATTGGGGAATAGGCTCACTCCTCTGCCTGCCCAAGGAGCTGCCGTGCGGCGTCCACCTGCGCCTGAAGGGATGAAAGCGTCTTTTGCAGCGTCTCCACCTCTCCGATCAGCTCACTGTCCGGGGTCCGAAGGAGAGCGAGCTGCTGCGTGAGCGTTTCCGCCTGCGCCGCTAATTCCGCATTCTCGCTGCGGAGCGCCTTGCGCTGGGCGCGGAGTTCCTGCTCGCGCGCGGACGCTGCATCCGCTTCGGGCTGCACCGCCTGCAATTGCGCCAGCGTTTCCGGCAGGTCAATGTCAATCTGCGCGCGCTGCGTCTGCTGGAGCTTCAACCGCGCCAGACTTGCATCCAGCTGCAATTGCGTCAGCCGATGCTGCTCGCCCTGCTGCGCCAGCCGAACCGCCAGCACACACAGCGCCACGCACGCCACACACATCACCGCGACAAAAATGGCGCGGAATCCCTTGGAAACTTTCGGCAGCATGCTGCTTCCTCCTCTTCCAGTCTCGCCAACAGGGAGCCTTTCTATTCACTATTGTAGCATATTCCGGTACAAATTGCAAAGCAAAAGCGCTGAAAAATGCCGCTTGTTCGGCAAATTGTTACAAATCATTCATTTTTTGAGCCGCGTCGGCGAGACTTTTGGCGAGATAGTCCAAATTTTCCTGCCGGCAGACGGTATCGCGGGAAGTGTGGATGCGCCCGGTGATGAGTCCCACCCCCGCGCTGTGGTGGTATGCCGACACGCCCACCCCGCACACGAAGCGCCGATAATCGCCCGCGCCTTGCACACCCGCGCGCCCGAAGAACTGCGTCGACACGCCGGATGCCATTGCGTTTTCTTCAAGGGATTCGCGGACGGCGGCGTATTCCGGCTTATCCTGCGCCATTTTCGGGGCGCTGATGACAAACGTGTCGCCATCGCCGACGCAGTTGAGGTCAACAAGCAGCTTCATCGTCTGCACTTCGACGTGCTGTGCACCGTAGCTCTTTGCGCCGCGGCTACCCGTCTCCTGATGATCAAAGAGGATGAACGCCGTCTTTTCGCGCGCTTCAGGGGACAGGCGCTGCATCGTCTCCAGCAGGGCGGCAATGCCGGATGTGTTGTCATTGACGTTATGTTTGTTCGCCGCGCCGAACATCATCAGCAGCATCAGCGCCAGATAGGCAAAAAAGAACGTCAGAATCAGCAAATCGCCGCTCTTTGTCGCCAGCCCGACTGCCGTGCCAATCAGCAGGGAAATCAGCAGCATTCCCAGCAGCACCGCGCCCTGCGCGAGGATATACACCGGGAAATTCCGGGGGATGCGCAAATCGGGTATGCCGATGGTCGCCGCCGTATCGTAGTGGGCGCTGATGAGCAGTTCGGCATTTTGAGGGTCGCCGGCGACGATGTTGCGGTGGCGCAGCTTGTCCTTTCGGTTCATGCCGTCCACATAGGGGCGATACCCCATTTCGCGCATCTTCGCCATCACCCACTTCTCGAACGCCCGCTTCTGCGCCGTCGTTTTGCGGATGGGGAACTGTGCGTCGATTTCTTCGCGTATGGTCATGCTTGCTCCTTCCCGACGACCTGCCGGAGGACGGCTTCCACCGTGTCCGCCACGCCCTGCAGGGTGATTTCGTCGTACGTCGTGTCATGTTTGGTATGAATTTTGCTGCAGTACCAGCCTACATGCTTTTTCTTGCGGCAGGCACAGATACCCACGCCGAGCTTGAAGTGCTTCTGGTCGGAGGAGAAATTGCACTTCTCCATGTCGCCAAGGACGACCGGAATGCCGCTGCTTTTCCGCGCCGTCTCGCCCAGTGCCGGATACTTCTCCCGTGCCGCTTTCGGCACAAGCATCAGCATGGCTTCCCCCACGCCGATGCAGTCCATGTTCAGCACAAGCGTCTCTTTTGCCACCTGCTTATGCGCTTTCGCCAGCCCCGATGCGCCGAGCAGCCCCTTCTCCTCGTTGTCGAACAGCACGAACGCAATCTCCTCCGGCTTTTCCGCCGCGAACGCCTCCATCAGCGCCAGCACCCCGCACACGCCCGACGTGTTGTCATTGACGTTGTGCGGATTCGGCACGCCCGCCAGCAGCAGATACATCATCAGGCAGTACAGCCCAATCAGCGTCGCTTCCGTGCAGAAGATGCTGCCCGTGAGCTTTTTCACAATCCCCGTCGGTATGAAGATGAGCACCACCATCACCAGCGCAATCAGTGCCTGAACGAGGTAGAACATCGGGCGATTCATGGGGAGCATGACATTCGGCAGCCCGACGGTTGCGGGCGTGTCGTAATGCGCCGTAACAAGCACTTTCGCCTTGTCCACATCGCCCACGACGATATTGCGGTTCGTGCAGATTGCCTTGTTTTCCTCCATCCTCGCCGCATAGCCCATTTCCTGCGCCTTTTGCAGCACATACTGGCGGAACTGCGCCTTTTGTACCTTGCTTTTGCGCACCGGAAACCGCGCATTGACCTCCTGCATCCAGCGATTCGTATTCACTTTTCCTGCTCCTTTTCCGTGTACGGCACGACCTCCACCACCGTCAGCGTGTCTCCCTCGACGACAAAGCGAATATCCACCTCGCCATACGGCACGCCGTACACGCGCTTTCCGTCATGCTGATACGCCGGGCGCGGGTCTTGCGCGAGCAAGCCCATCACGGCGGGCAGATTCTGCTTGGGAACGTACTTTTTGAGCTTCTCCGGAAAATCCACCGTCAGGCGATGGCGTTCGGTCTGCTCGGTGAACCCGCCGACCGCGTCCGGCACGCTGTCCACATACGGCAGGTACGGCTTGATGTCCACAATTGGCGTGCCGTCCATCAAATCCGCGCCGGAGACGACGAGCGTGATGCGCCCGTTCTCCTCCTCCATGCGAATCAAGCGGACAACCGTCAGACCGATGCGGTTCGGGCGGAACGGCGAGCGCGTCGCGAACACGCCCAATCGGGTATTGCCGCCCAGCCGCGGCGGACGCACAGTCGGCCGCCAATCATCCTGCTGCGCGCGGTCGAACTCCCAGAGCAGCCACAGGTGGGAGTAATCCTCAATGCCGCGGAACGCCTCGCGGACGCTGTACTTTTCCGCCATCACGACGCGGGAAATCACCTCCGGCACAAGCCCCGACTGCCGCGGCACGCCGAATTTCTCCCGAAAGCCGTTTTCGATTCGTGCAATGATTTCCATCCGGATTCCTCCCCTTTTCCATACGGGATAAGTATAGCCCACCGGCGCCCTCCCGTCAAGGGGCGGAAGCAGAAAGGAATTTCTGTCAGTTTTGCATTTGGCAAGAGGATTTTTCTTGGTTGGTGGAGAATAATACACCATTCTTATTGCACGAAATTTTTCGCAAGGAGGTGAATCCCCTTGGTAGAAGCCCGGCACATCACGATGGATTTCCGCATCGACCAGAACCGCACCACCAACCTCAAGGAGTTTGTCGTCGACACCCTCCGCCGCCAGACGCATACCACCACCTTCCGCGCCCTCGATGATGTATCCTTCATCGCCGAAAAGGGCAGTGTCACCGGGCTGATTGGCCATAACGGCGCGGGAAAATCCACCCTGCTCAAAATCATCAGCGGCATTTACCCGCCCACCAGCGGCAGCGTCGCCCTGCAGGGCACGCTTGTGCCCATGCTCGAACTCGGCAGCGGCTTCGACGCGGAACTCACCGGGCGGGAGAACATCTTCCTTAACGGCGCAATTCTTGGCTACCCGAAGGATTTTCTGCACGACAAAGCGCCGGAAATCATTGCGTACAGCGAACTCGATCGTTTCATCGACCGTCCGCTGAAAACGTACTCGTCCGGAATGCTCGCGCGTCTGGCTTTCTCCATCGCCACCGTCGTTCAGCCTGATATTCTGATTGTGGACGAAATTCTTGCCGTCGGCGACGAGCGTTTCCAGCGCAAGAGCCGCGCGCGGATGCTTGAGCTCATGTCCGGCGGCGCGACAGTGCTGTTTGTCAGCCATAATTTAAGCCAGATTCGCGAACTCTGCGACCGCGTGATTTGGCTGGAGCACGGCAGAATCCGCGCGCAGGGCGACGCAAAGTCCCTGTGCGACGCATACGAAAGGGAGGCAGCCCCATGAGTGAGCAGACGCCGCGCCGACGCCGGGCTGACCGGGTGTATACGCCGGAGGAAAACGAAGCCGCGCCCTGCCGCCGCCGCATGAATGCGGACGAACCCCCGCGCCGACGCCGAACGCGCGAGTATTATTCGCCTGAGGAGTTCATCCCGTACCCTGCGGCGGATTCGTTCGACACCATGCCGCCAGACATCCCGTTCGATGTGCCCCCGGACACGCCGTCCGCGCCCCCGAAACGGAAATTCCATCTGCCGCCGCTGGGCGAATCGCTGCGCAGGACGATGCAATTGCTCCGTTCTGCGCGCCCGGATTTTCCCTTCCACAGCCCGCATGGGGTCGGCGACTTGCTGAACATGCTGCTGGATGTGCTGCTGTGGCTGCCGAAGCTAACGGCGCATTTGACGCTGTATGCCTGCCGTTACCTGCGCGCATCCGTCCGCTATGCCGTGGAGGGCGCAACGCCGCTCTGGCAGGCGTTTCTGCTCCGCCCGTACAGCTGGGCGGGGTTCTATCTGCTGCTTGGGGGGCTGGCATTCGGCGGTGTTCATTTGATGTCGCGCGGGTCAACGGGCGCATCGTTCGCCGGGTTCGTGCTGCTGCTCGCGCCGCTGGCGTGGGGCATCACACTGGGCTGGGCAGCGGCAAACGCGCTGCACCGGCACTGCTTCTTCTCCCGGTGGACGTTCGTCGCGCTGGAAGTGCTGTGCGCCATCGGCATTGCGGGCGCTGCGCTGGGCTATCCCATTGCACTGCTTGCGTCGGCACCGCTGCCGCTGTGGATGCTCGCTGGCGCTCTGCTCCTGCGCCGCACGACGCTGCAATCCTTCTCCCCTGCCGCCATCGTCGATTTCTTCCAGCGCCTGAAGCCGCGCTGGGAACTGCGGCGAATCGGGCTGCACACGGCAGCGACCGTCAGCTACACTGCACCTGTCAAACACAATCGCTTCTTTATCGAGCTGCAATGTACGCATCCGAGCACAGGAAATGCGCTGATTTTGTTTCATACGTCCACCATTGAACCGGCGCTGGGGCAGAAGGTGCATGTGATTCTGCATCCGACGGAGGAAGACATCTATGAAGTGGACTTGACGACGAGCATTCCGCGGGTAAAGATTCGCAAGAATGACTTGTGGCGGAATCGGGAATAGGATAGCATCGGAGGTATCAGCATGGAATCATCCCTCAACATTCAAAAAATCGTCAAGCCCTCCTTTGCCGTCATCGGCATCGAAGGCTCGACAGACGACGGTGAAGGCTTCATCCCCATGCTCTGGTCAGACGCGAACGCCCACTTCGACGAAGTCTCCCCCGTCGCCAGCCGCGACGAAAACGGCGCGCTGCTCGGCATTTGGGGCGCGATGAGCGACGAAACCCGTTCGTTCCTGCCGTGGACAGACGGCTTCTCGCGCGGGTTGTACCTCGCGGGCGTGGAATGTCCCATCGACGCGGAAGTGCCGGACGGATGGACGAAGTGGGTCGTGCCGGGGTATGAGTACCTTGCCATAGAGAATCGCCGCGCGGACACATTCAGCCGCATGGTCGATTACTTCCGCGAAAACGGCTTGAAGCTCGTCGGCGCGGTGCAGGAATTCACCGACCCGAAAACGCAGCAGGAGTATCTGTACTTCCCGATTCGGGCATTATGACTGCTTGACGCATCCCCAAACGGATGCTATAATACCCCATGAATCTGATGCAGAGGTGAACATGATGGCAGAAGAATGTACGCATGACTGCTCCTCGTGCGGGAGCGCGTGCGCATCGCGGCAGAAGCCGCAGAGTTTGCTCGCCCCGGCGAACGCAGGCAGCCGGGTGAAGAAGGTCATCGGCGTTGTCAGCGGCAAAGGCGGCGTGGGAAAATCACTGGTGACGGGTTTGCTCGCGTGCGAAACGGCGCGGCGCGGGAAAATCGCCGGGGTACTGGATGCGGACATCACCGGGCCGAGTATGCCGCGCATTCTGGGCATCCGCGACAAGGCGGTCGGCAATGAGCTGGGCATCCTGCCGCAGGAAGCTGAAAACGGCGTGAAGGTTATGTCCATCAACCTGCTGCTGGAGCACGACACCGACCCCGTTATCTGGCGCGGCAGCCTGATTGCGGGCACGGTCAAGCAGTTCTGGACGGATGTGTGCTGGGGGGATGTGGACTGCCTGTATGTGGACATGCCGCCGGGAACGGGCGACGTGCCGCTGACGGTGTTCCAATCGCTGCCGGTGGATGGCATCGTGATTGTCTTAAGCCCGCAGGAGCTGGTTGGCATGATTGTGGAAAAAGCCGTCAAAATGGCGCAGATGATGAACATCCCCGTGCTGGGCTTGGTGGAAAACATGGCGTACATGACCTGCCCGGACTGCGGCAAGCGCCTGTACCCCTTCGGCGAAGGGCGCACGGCGGATGTCGCAAAGCAGTATGGACTGCCGATGCTGGCGCAATTGCCGATTCAGCCCGAACTTGCCAAGAAGTGCGACGAAGGCCGCTTGATGGACATTCAGCTGCCGGAAATGGGCAACGCAGTGGATGCCGTGCTGAAATGCAAGGTTCGCAAGCATGAATAAGCCAATCCCGTCGGAATCCTCCGGCGGGGTTTTTCATATCGAAACGGTTTTCGCAGCAGGAAAATCAGGCGCACATGTCGAATAATAATTGATTCAGCGGAACAAATCCGCGTTTTTCTCCGTCTAATCCAGCGGAAAGGGAGGAAAAGCGCCGCTTGTTTCGTTATATCATTGGAAGGCGTGGGCTTTTCGCCACTTTCCGGCAGGGGAAGTGCAATTTAGCCCTTGCACACTGCCCGATAAATGTGTACAATATAGATGGGCGATTGCCCATACGCCTCTTTCCGGCAAATCCGGCAGGAGGATAACGCTTGCTCCGCTCGCCCTGAGTGTGAAGGAAGGGAATTATCATCATGAAGAATCATGCCGCTGCAACTGCTCGCAACCGCATTCTCAAGGGCGCTGCCCTGTGCGGTGTTTTGGCGCTGTCCATGACGCTGACGGGCTGCTTTGTGCCGCCGGACGACCTGTCAGGCGACCTGTCCAATCAGGGTGTTGTTTACAATACGGTTGCTGTCACAGCGCCCCAGCGCACCGCCACGCCCACTCCTTCGCCCACGCCGACGGTTGAATCCGTTTTCAATTTCGGCACGAACACCGTCATGCCGACGACACAGCCGGGCGTGATTACGTCCAACGGCATTGTCACCGTGGTGACCACGCCGCCCGGCAGCGTCGCCACCACTGCGCGGCCGACCGCAACGCCCACGCCAACTGCGGCTGCCGTTCTCAAAAAAGGCTCGTCCGGCGCTGACGTCAAAACACTCCAGCGCCGCTTGAAGCAGCTTGGCTACTACACCGGCAGCGTTGACGGCGATTTCGGCGACGCGACGGAGAAGGCGCTGCGCGCGTTCCAAGACCGCAACAATCTGCTGGTGGACGGCATCGCGGGCAAATCGACGATGGCAAAGCTGAACAGCTCCAACGCTGTCAAGGCAGCCGCCGCAACCGCTACTCCGCGCAAGACCGCAACCCCCAAGCCGAAAACCACCGCGACCCCAAACCTCTCCACTGAGTATTATCTCCAGAGCGGTTCGTCCGGCACACGCGTCCGCACGCTGCAGGCGCGCCTGATTGAACTGGGCTGGATGGCGGGTTCGCCGGACGGCAACTATGAGGGTGCGACAGAATACGCCGTCAAGGCGTTCCAGAAAAAGTACAAGAGCCTGTATACGGACGGTGTTGCCGGCCCTTCGACGCTGCAAACGCTGTATTCTTCCTCCGCGGCGAAATCCTCCACGCCCGTTTCCTCCATCGGCACGACGCTGGAGTCCGGCATGAAGAACAGCGGCGCCGTCAAGGCGATGCAGACGCGCCTGAAATCCTTGGGCTACCTGACCGGCACAGCGGACGGCTCTTTCGGCGACGCAACAAAGGCGGCAGTGATTGCCTTCCAGACAGCGAACGACCTGAAGGCGGACGGCAAAGCGGGCACATCCACCCTGAACCGCCTCTATTCCGATGCGGCGATTGCTGCCAGCTCCATGCCGACGGCGACCGCTTCCACCTCCGTGGACGGCTACACGACGCTCTCCGAGGGCGACACCGGTACGGCGGTTCGCAATCTCCAGCAGGCGTTGAAAAACAAGGGCTACTATTCCGGCAGCGTGGACGGCAAATACGGCGCGGCAACGACGGCAGCAGTCGTCGCGTTCCAGTCAGCGCAGGGCTTGCGCGTGGACGGCAAGGCAGGTCCCGCGACCCAGCGTGCGCTGTTCACCACCTCCAGCAGCACGGATACATCCAAGTACACCACGCTCCGGCCGGGTGACAGCGGCGCGGCGATTCGCCAGCTGCAGACGACGCTGAAGCAGAAGGGCTATTATACCGGCACGATTGACGGCGATTACGGCTCCGGCACAACGGCGGCGGTCAAGGCGTTCCAGAAGAAGATGAACATCACGCCGGTGGATGGCATTGCGGGCGACAAGACGCTGACGCTTCTGTACTCCTCTGACGCGGTGGACAGCGACGAATACGCAACGCTGCGCCCCGGCGACACGGGCGCGGCAGTGCGCACCATGCAGGCGACGCTGTACGAACTGGGCTACTACGACGGCTCGCGCGACGGCGTGTACGGCGCAACGACGCAGGATGCTGTCCGCGCATTCCAGATTCGCAACAAGGTGACGCCGGTGGACGGCATCGCGGGCAACAAGACGCTGACAAAACTGTACAGCGGCACAGCGGTTGCGGCAGCGGCGAAAACGACGGAGTACAAAACGCTCCGCAAGGGCGACCGCGGCGACGAAGTGGTGCAGATGCAGGACAGCTTGCAGCAGCTTGGCTATCTGGCAACCGTCACGGGCTATTACGATGATGCGACCGTCGCGGCGGTTCGCTCCTTCCAGTCCCGCAACGGGCTTTCCGTGGACGGCTCCGCGGGTCAGGAGACCCTCGCGGTGCTCTACGGCAGAAATCCCCGTGCGGCATACTAAGGGGAGACGCAAGGGGATTTGCCCCTTAACCCCCACCAGAGGCTCTGCCTCTGGACTCCGCGAAGGGTCTTCGACCCTCTCGACCCCCTTCTCGCGATTGAGTTGAGCACACTTTCATACAGTGTCCGCGTGTTTATTTCTAAGAATACAGTCCAGCTTGGCGCGTTTGCACGGCTGGACTGTTCTCTTATCCACAGCTTTTCCCCGTCTTCCACCGAAAGGAGGGATTTCTGTGCAGAAAATCCGCTTTCTCCCCCTGCTGTGCGTTCTGCTGATGCTCTTCACCGCCCCGACCCTGCTCGCCCAGCAGGAGCCGGATACGCCCTATCCGGCGGAAACCATGCTCTCTGTCCGCATGATGCCGCCCGGCGAACGTAGCCTGCGCAATTTCCTGTATCCAAAGCTCATGGCGCAGGAAGGCAGCATTCAACTTCCCGCCGGAACGTCCTACAATCTGCTGGTACAGACCTTGGATAACATGCGCAACGACTATCCGGAGCTGTTTCACATCGAATCCTACCGTGTCCATTATCAGCGCAATCAGCCGGATGTCGCCCAAAGCATTTCACCGCGCTACCTTTGTTCCGCCGAAGAAGCATCAGCCTTGCGCAAACAGCTGCTGGAAACAGCTCAGTCATGGGTGGACGAAAATCCCGACCCGCTGGCCCTGTACGAGCGGCTTGTACAGAATACAACCTATTCTCCCGACAGCATGTGGCAGCACGCGGCCGTGGGCGCTTTGCTGTATGGCGAAGCCACCTGCGCAGGATATGCGCAGGCGATTTCACTACTCTATCGACTTGCGGGCATTCCATGCGCAACCATCATCGGCGAAGCGTCAGACACAAGCGGCGAAACCGGTTTGCATGCATGGAATGTGACCAATTTCGGCTTTCTTGACGCAACATGGGGGGCCGCTTTCGACGGGCATGTGTTCCACAGCAACTACGCCATGGGTGAAGCGGATATGTCCATCGACCACACGCCCAATCGCGGGTACACTTTCCCCGACCTGAGCGGCGTTCCGAACTACTATCAGGCGCACGGGCTGTACGTCTCCACCGAGCAGGAACTGCTGACCCAGCTGATGCGACTTGTGGACGGTGAAACCGTGGAGATTCAGCTTTCGCCCGACCTGTACGCACGGTATACAGCGGCTATGAAGGACAAGCCGTCCGATATTGTCACCTTTTGCGCCGAAGCAGCCGGGGTTGAAATTCCCTTCTACGACCCATGCCGCATCCTGTCCGACAAGGCGCATCGCGTTTTGCTGCTGATTCCCCACCCTGAATTGGCGGAGCAGTAACAGCAGTTTGCACGAGCGTAAAGGCAGATTATTGCCCCTGAGCACTTGCATGTTCGGGGGCTTTCATGTTATAATGAAAGAGTAGTGTGTCTATTCAGGAATAGGTGCGCTCATATGATTATGATTTTCCAAATATTATCAGAAATTGTTTCTATATTGAAAGGAGAACTTTATGTTCGATTGGGTCAAAAAACTGCTGGGCAGCAGCAATGACGCGGAGGTCAAAAAGCTGCAAAAGACGGTCAACGCCGTGGAAGCCCTCGAAGATGAATACAAGGCGCTGACGGACGAGCAGCTGCGTGCCAAGACGGATGAATTCCGCGCGCGCTTGCAAAATGGCGAAACCGAAGATGACATTCTGCCCGAAGCGTTCGCCGCCATCCGCGAAGCCGACGCCCGCGTGCTGGGAATGCGCCCGTACCGCGTGCAGGTGATGGGCGGCCTGGTGCTGCATCAGGGGCGCATCGCCGAGATGAAGACCGGCGAGGGCAAAACGCTGGTGTCCACCCTGCCCGCGTACCTGAACGCGCTGTCCGGCAAGGGCGTGCACGTCGTGACCGTCAACGACTATCTGGCGCGCCGCGACAGCGAGTGGATGGGCAAAGTCCACCGCTTCATGGGGCTGAGCGTCGGCCTGATTGTCCACGATCTGGACAGTGCCGAACGCCGCGCCGCCTATGCCTGCGACATCACCTACGGCACGAACAACGAGCTGGGCTTCGACTACCTGCGCGACAACATGGTCATCCGCCAAAGCGAGCTGGTGCAGCGCGGCCACAACTTCGCCATCGTCGACGAAGTGGACTCCATCCTGATTGACGAAGCGCGTACCCCGCTGATTATCTCCGGTGCGGGCGACAAGTCTACCGACCTCTACGCGAAGGTGGACGCGGTCGTCCGCACGCTCAAGCGTGACGTTCACTTCGAGATTGAAGAGAAGAAAAAGGCCATCAGCCTGACCGACGAGGGCGCCCAGCGCGTCGAAGCCGCGTTCGGCATCACCAACATCAACGACGCGGAAAATGCCGAGCTGAACCACCACGTCAGCTGCGCCCTGCGCGCCAACTTCCTGATGAAGCGCGACGTGGACTACGTCGTCAAGGACGATCAGGTCATCATCGTTGATGAATTCACGGGCCGCCTGATGATTGGCCGCCGCTACTCCGAGGGTCTGCATCAGGCGATTGAAGCCAAGGAGCATGTGACCATTGAGCGCGAAAGCCGCACACTGGCGACCATCACCTTCCAGAACTATTTCCGCATGTACCACAAGCTCTCCGGCATGACGGGTACGGCGAAGACGGAAGAGGACGAGTTCCAGAACATCTACTCGCTGGACGTCGTGCAGATTCCCACCAACAAGCCCAACATCCGCAAGGACTTGGACGACATGGTCTACAAGACGAAGAAGGCGAAGTTCAACGCTGTTGTGGACGCAATTGCGCAGGTGCACGCCAACGGTCAGCCCGTGCTGGTCGGCACGGTCACGGTTGAAACGAGCGAAATGCTCTCCGCCATGCTCCAGCGCCGTGGCATCCAACATGAGGTGCTGAACGCCAAGAACCACGCCAAGGAAGCCGAAATCGTCGCGCAGGCAGGCCACTGGGGTGCCGTCACCATTGCCACCAACATGGCTGGCCGCGGCACGGACATTCTGCTGGGCGGCAACCCGGAATTCCTCGCCCGCCGCGCCATGCGTCAGGACGGCTATGACGAGGAAATCATTGAAGCCGCGACAGGGCACGCGGAAGATGTGTCCGACGAAATCCTTGCCGCGCGCGAAAAGTACCAGTCCCTCTACAAGGACTTCAAGCGCACCACCGACGAAGCGCATGACCGCGTGCTGCAAACCGGCGGTCTGCACATTATCGGCACGGAACGCCATGAATCCCGCCGCATTGACAATCAGCTGCGCGGCCGTGCGGGCCGTCAGGGCGACCCCGGTTCGACCCAGTTCTTTATTTCGCTGGAGGACGACCTGATGCGTCTCTTCGGCGGCGACCGCATCATGCCGATGGTCGAGCGTCTGGGGCTCAAGGACGACGAGCCGCTTCAGGCGGGAATGCTCACCAAGCAGATTGAATCCGCGCAGAAGCGCATCGAGGGCCGCAACTTCGAGATCCGCAAGCACGTTCTGGAATACGACAACGTGATGAACCGCCAGCGCGAGATTATCTACGGTCAGCGCCGCCGCGTGCTGATGGGCGAGAACGTCCGCGACAACATTATCGGCATGGCGTACAAGCTGATTGACGCCGCGCTCTCCCGCCACTGCGCGTCTGACGACGGCACGGATTGGGATATTCCGCAGCTGACGAATTATCTGGAAAACCTGTGCATCCACCACGGCAAGATTGCCGAATTGGAGGATGTCGTCCACTCCGGTGACCGCGACGCGCTGGCGCAGGCGCTCAAGGACGACGCGAAGGCGTTCTACGAGGAGCGCGAGACGGCGCTGGCGGAAATCGGGCTGGACATGCGCGAAGTGGAGCGCGTTGTGCTGCTGCGCGCGGTGGATGTGCGCTGGATGGACCACATCGACGCGATGGATCGCCTGCGCGACGGCATCGGCTTCCGCGCGTACAGCGGCAAGAACCCCGTCACCGAGTACCAGATTGAAGCGGGCTACATGTTCGACGAGCTGAATCACCTGATTCGCGAAGACACGGTGCGCCGCATGTATCAGCTGCGCATTGAGCGCACGCCGGAGCGTGTGCAGGCAGCGGTTCGCCCCGTCGAGGGCAAGCCGATTGTGCCCGGCAACGGTCAGCCGCGCCAGCCCAAGCGGGTGAAGCCGTCAGAGCGCGTTGGCCGCAACGACCCCTGCCCCTGCGGTTCGGGCTTGAAGTACAAGAACTGCTGCGGGAAGGACAAAGAAACAAGGGAGTAACTCCCTTGACCCATTTTCGCGATTGAGTAGGTGGCAATTCCAATGTAATTTTCGCGTGTTTATGCAGGGATTTCGCGTCTGCGGACGCGAGGAGGGGGCTTTCCGATCGCCCCCTCCACCCCTTCGGTGCCCTCTTGCATAGTAGGTTGTAATTGTTGCTTTTTAGTTAGTGTACCTTTCGTGCCCAACTAACATAAACCAACCAGTAACATCCTGAGGGCGAATGCGAAGGGGTCAAGGGGGCGACCGCAGACTTCGTCTGTTTTCATGCCCCCTTGTCGCTCCCGCAGGAGCGAAACCCCCGCAACATAAAAAATCAAGCATCAATCCACCCCAAAAGCAAAATCATCAACCAGAAAAAAGCCTTTCCTGACGATTGAAGGAGATTAAACATGGCGCTCATAGATATTCCCCAGTATCGCAGCGAACTGGCAGAGATTCGCAAATCCCTGCTTGCCGCGGGCGATGCCCTCCACATTGACCATATCCGCGAACAGCTGGATGAGCTGACCGAGGAAATGAATCAGCCCGAATTCTGGAATGACCCGGATCACTCCGCGAAGGTCAACCAGAAGGTTTCCAACCTCAAAGGCAAACTCGAGCACTACGAAAAACTGCTTTCTTCCGCCGATGATATCGAGGTCATGCTCGAAATGGCGGAAGAAGAGAAGGACGAAGACACCGTCACCGAAGCGGTGAATGAGCTGGCGACGCTCAAAGAGCATACCGACGCGCTGGAGCTGGAAACCCTTATGCGCGGCGACTATGACGACAATGACGCGGTGCTGTCCCTCCACGCGGGCGCGGGCGGAACGGAAGCGCAGGACTGGACATCCATGCTCTACCGCATGTATACCCGCTACTGCGAGAAGATGGGCTTCACCGTCAAGCTGCTGGATTTGCTTGACGGCGACGAAGCGGGCATCAAGTCCGTCACCTTCGAGGTCAGCGGCGACCACGCCTATGGCTACCTCCGCGGCGAAAAGGGCGTGCACCGCCTCGTCCGCATCTCCCCGTTCGACGCAAACGCCCGCCGCCACACGTCCTTCGCGTCGCTGGACGTCGCCCCCATGCTGGAGGACGATGATTCCGACATCGAAATCAACATGAAGGACGTCCGCGTGGACACCTACCACTCCAGCGGCGCAGGCGGACAGAACGTCAACAAGACCTCTTCTGCCGTCCGCATGACGCACTACCCGACCGGCATCGTCGTCTCCTGCCAGACCGAGCGCGATCAGGTGCAGAACCGCGCGACGTGTATCAAAATGCTGAAGGCGAAGCTGCTGGAACTGCGTGAACGCGCCAAGGAAGAGGAAATGGCGAACATCAAGGGCGAAATGAAGAAGATTGAGTGGGGCAGCCAGATTCGCTCCTACGTCTTCCAGCCCTACACGATGGTCAAGGATCACCGCACGAACTACGAATCCGGCAACATTGACGACGTGATGGACGGCAACCTTGAGGGCTTCATCACCGCCTATTTGAAGATGCAGTAATGCCGAAACCCTCTCAGTGTCTGCTGGGAGGGTTCTCGCCGTTATATTGCTTTCCCCGGAAAGGAGATTTTCCGGTGCGCTATCAACTCGTTTCCATCCTGTCGGCGCTTCTGCTTTGCCTGACCATGCTGGCAGCCATCGTTTACGGGGTCGGTACGCAGCCTTCCCTGATGCAAACGATCATGCTGCGCACCGCTCCGCCTGAAGCAACCGGCTTTCCGGCGGAGCAATACGGTGCCGCCGCCAAGCTGATTACCGATTACCTCAAGGGCGAGGGCGACTTCCAGCTCGTATTTTCCATGAACGGCATAGCATACAACGCTTTCAACGAGCGTGAGCAAACGCATATGGCGGACGTGCGGACGCTGTTCAGCCTGTGCCGTCGTTTTTCGCTGGGCAGCATCCTCCTGACGCTGGTCGGTTGGCTCTATTCCCGGAAACAGCGGTTCTTCTGGCGAATCGTCCGGCGAACCGCCTGCTGTATGCTGGCGTTTGTCGCCATCCTTGCGCTGCTGGCGGCGATGGATTTTGACCGGCTGTTCATCCTCTTCCATCAAATCGCCTTCACAAACAACCTGTGGCTGCTCAATCCGCAAACGGATTTGCTCATCCGTTTAATGCCGACGCAATTGTTCATTGACTATGCGCAAATCATCGGCATTGTCTGGGCGGCACTGATGGGGATTCTGCTCATCATTGCCACCGTGAAGCTACGAAATCAACAATAAGGGGCGTATTCCCATGACCTACACTGAATCTGCCCGCGCGCAGCTTGATGCCTTGCAGGTGAAAGACCACGTTCGCATTCTGGCGCTGGAAACCTCCTGCGACGAAACCGCCGCCGCCATCATCGAGGACGGGCGCACCATCGTCTCCAACATCGTTTTCAGCCAGATTGACCTTCATGCGCTCTATGGCGGCGTCGTGCCGGAAATCGCCAGCCGTGCGCACGTCGAAGCCTGTGACCGCGTGATTGACGAGGCACTCCGGGCGGCGAATATGCGCTTGCAGGATGTCGATGCCCTCGCCGTCACCTACGGGCCGGGGCTTGTCGGCGCGCTGCTCACCGGGGTCAGCTGCATGAAGGGCTTGAGCTACGCCGCAAACAAACCGCTCATCCCCGTCAACCACATCGAAGGGCATGTGTCCGCGAACTACATTTCCAATCCGGATTTGAAGCCGCCATTTCTGTGCCTTGTCGTATCGGGCGGACACAGCCACATCGTCCGCGTGAACGACTACGGCGATTACACCCTGCTTGGTCAGACGATGGACGACGCGGCGGGCGAAGCGTTCGACAAAGCGGCGCGCGTGCTGACGCTCCCCTACCCCGGCGGCCCACGCATCGACGCACTGGCGGAGGAGGGCGACCCGCATTTCCTCTCGCTCCCGCATCCGCACACCCCCGGCAAGTACGACTATTCCTTCTCCGGCATGAAAACGGCGTTCCTGAACGCGGCGAACAAGATGGAGATGAAGGGCGAGCCGCTCCCGAAGGCGGATATGGCGGCGTCGTTCCGCTACGCCGTCGTATCGGCGCTGGTGGAAAAGGCGATGCTGGCGGCGAAGGATACACACGCCCCCGCGCTTGCAATGGCGGGCGGCGTTTCCGCGAATCGTCTGCTGCGCCGGATGATGCAGGAGGCCGCCGACAAGGCGCATCTGCCGCTGTACATGCCGCGTCTCGACCTGTGCACCGACAACGCGGCGATGATTGGCTCTGCGGCATACTATCGGATGAAAAAGGGCGAGCTTGCGCCCCTGACGCTCAACGCCACACCGTCGCTTCGTCTGGTGTAATACTATTTCCTGCATTCGTCTGCGCCATCTGCTTGCGCCTTTTCCGCTCTGGCGTCCGGTCGTTCCATTTAGCGTAGCGCTGCTACGCTGCATTTCACTCCCGTTAGCCAGAGCGAAAAATTCGCAGAGCATCTTGGCGCATTTTCATTTGGAAATAGTATAACACACGACTTCTTAGCCGCACGGGGCAGTTTTGTCCTGCTGCGGCCATTTTTGCTGAAAAGGGTGAATGATATGACCACAATATTCTGGGCGGGCGACTCGACCGTCAAGCAGAATTCCATCGCGACGTACCCGCAGACGGGCATCGGGCAAGTGTTCGACCGCTACGTCAAGCGCTATCAGGTGCAGATTGAGAATTACGCCGAGAACGGGCGCTCGACGAAGCAGTTCATTGACGAAGGGCGCTTGGCGACTATCTACGACCGCATTCACGCGGGGGATTTCCTCTTCGTGCAGTTCGGGCATAACGACGAGAAAGCATCTGACCCGGCGCGCTACACCGACCCGGAGACGGATTTTCCGGCGAACCTGGAGCGGTTCGTCAACGTTGCGCGGAATAAGGGCGCAACGCCTGTGTTCATCACTCCGCTGACGCGCTACGACCGCAACGCCCCCGGCGCGCAGTTCCACCACGACCGCTGGGCGGAGAGTATGCGCCGCACGGCGGAGAAGCTGCATGTGGCGCTGATTGACCTGACCGCCATGTCCGAAAAGCTGGTGGATGAACAGGGCGAAGCGGCGCAGACGGCGTACTACATGAACCTGCCTGCCGGGATTTACCCGCATTTCCCGCTGGGACAGCACGACAACACGCATTTGCAGCCTGCGGGCGCATTGGCGTTCGGTGGGCTGATTGCCAAGGGTCTGCACGATTTGGGCGGGGCGTATGCGGCGCTGCTGTGTGACGAATACGATCAATGGGAGAAGGAAACGGCGCAGTTTGGGCAAATTGCAACGTCCGCTGCGGAGGATGTAGAAGCATGAGCGAGATTCTCTGGTGCGCCGACAACGGTGACGGAACGTACCGCAATCCGGTGCTGTACTGCGATTATTCCGACCCGGACGCAATTTGCGTCAATGGCACATACTACCTGACCGCCTCGACGTTCAACTATGTGCCGGGCCTGCCGATTCTCACCAGCCGCGATTTGGTGAACTGGAAGTTACGCAACTATGCCGTCAAGAACATCCCCGAAGCGCGGTATGCCGCGCCGCAGCATGCGCAAGGCATCTGGGCTCCTGCCATCCGCTTCCAGAACGGGCGGTTTTATATCTACTACGGGATGCCGGACGAGGGCATCTACATGGTCAGCACGGAAAATCCGCTGGGGGATTGGGACTCCCCGGTACTGGTGAAGCCGGGCAAGGGGCTGATTGACCCCTGTCCCTTCTGGGATGACGACGGATGCGCCTACATCATCCACGGGTACGCCAAGAGTCGAATCGGGTTCAAGAGTTGGCTGGGGATTTTCCCGATTTCGCCCGACGGCAGAACGGCGCTCGGCGACGACCACTTGCTCTACGACGGCACGAAGAAGCATCCGACGATTGAAGGGCCGAAGGTGCACAAGCGCGGCGGCTGGTACTACATCTTTGCGCCCGCTGGCGGCGTTGCGACGGGGTGGCAGGTGTGCCTGCGCAGTCGGAGTATTTTCGGCCCGTATGAGACCCAAGTCGTACTCAAACAGGGCAGCAGCGAGACGAACGGCCCGCATCAGGGCGCGTGGGTCGAGACGCCGGAGGGGGAGCATTGGTTCTTGCACTTCCAGAGCCGTGGGCTGTACGGGCGCGTGACGCACTTGCAGCCGATGACGTGGCAGGCGGACGGCTGGCCGTACATCGGCATCCCGGATGAAACGCCTGTGCCGCCGGATGCAATCGCAGTGGGCGAGGAGTGCGCGCAAGCAGCGCCGATTGCGAACGCGGCGGACTGCGGCATTGCGGTTGAAACGTACCGGAAGCCGAAAGCGCCGGAATGTGAGCAGTCGGGCGAAATCGGGGATGATGATTTCAGCGGCGCACTGGGGCTGCAATGGCAGTTCATGGGCAACTGGCAGCCGGATTTCTACGAGGTCGGCGGCGGCAAGCTGCGGCTGTACGCGCGGAAACTGCCCGATGGCGGCAATCGACTCTGGCAGTGCCCGCAGACGCTGACGCAGAAAATTGCGTGTCCGGCGTTCTTCGCAACGACGACGCTTGATGCGGCGCATTTGCAGGCGGGCGAACAGGCGGGCGTGGGCTTCGTCGGCGGACAGTACGCTTACGCGGCGGTTCGGCGGATGGAAAGCGGCGTATCGCTGGTGTTCGTGACGAGCGAGGGCAAGGAGCACACAGAGTCAGCGATGGAAACCGTGCTGATTCAGGATGCGCCCGTGACTTTTCGCGTGACACTGCTGCCGACATCGAGCAGCACGGCGGTCGCGTCGTTCGAGTACGCGCAGGACGGCGAATTTCACCCGATTGGTCAGCCATTTGAACCCGCGCGCCACACATGGGTCGGGGCGCGGCTGGCGCTGTTCTGTATGCCGAAGAATGGCGGCGACGACCACGGCGGCTGGGCGGAGTTCGGTGCAGTGCGCGTGGAAGCCATCGAAACGCTGTGAAAAAAACCGACTTTCGGTCGGCAAAAACCGGATTTTGGTCGGAAATCGGCAGAAAGCCAAGAAAAAAAACGCCCGCAGACGCTTTTAATCGTGAATTTTGATGGTCGATTTCCGCCAAATTCCGGTGAAATACAGCACCAACAGAATCGCCGATGCAATCCCGTTCGACACCACGACTGAGTACCACACGCTCCGCACACCCAGATGCAGCACCTGCTCACAGAATGCAAGGGTCGCGAAACGCAGCACCCATAGGCGTGTCATATCCACTGCAACGGGCAGAAATGTGTGTCCACTCCCTTGAAACAGACCGCGGGTCGCATCGTGGATGCTGTTTGTCCAGCACCAGAACGCCATGATGGACAGGTAGTCTGCCGCCATCGGGATGACCTCCGCTTCGTCCGTGAAGATGCTGACGATGGCAGAAGCGACCGACGGTCGGGAAAGGACAAATCCACCGAGAAGCAGAAACAGAAGCGCCATTCCCGTGCTCAATTTGTACCCGCGTTCGGCACGGTCAACCTGCTGCGCTCCCATGTTCTGCGCGACAATGGTGCTGACGGCACTGCCGATGCCGGTGGAAGGAAGCGAAATCAGCCCGTTGACCTTGTTGCCGATGCCGTACGCCGCCATGGCCATCTTGCCATACACATTGACGTTGCGCGACATGAGGATGAAGCCGAACTGCATGAAGCTTGACCCCAAGGCAGTCGGAAGCCCGATACGCACGATGTCGCGCAGGCAGGCCGCATCCGGGCGGAGGAAGCGACGATCGAAACAAATTGCTTCGCCGCGGCGGGTGCAGAGCAGGAAGAACGCGATGCACGCGGGCACCATCTTCGCGAACACGGTCGCCAGCGCGGCACCGGCGGCGTTCCAGTGCAGGACGACCATCAGCAGCGGGTCAAGCACCATGTTGACGGCAATGCCCAGCAGATTCAGCAGCATTGGGCGGACGGTGTCGCCCTGCGCCTGCCGAATGGACTGGTAAATGTTGACCATGAACAAAAACGGCATGTCAAGGACGACGAGACGCATGTACGTTACCGCATGGTCGAAATAATCCGGCGCGGCGCCCATCCATCCGACGATACCCGGCGTCGCGACCGCCATCACCGACGCGCACAGGAGCGAGAAGAGCATCGCGACAGTGAAAATCTGGTTGGCGATTTTCCGCGCCATTTCTGGTTTGCCCGCGCCGATGTACTGGCTGATCATCACCGCGCCCGCGACGGTGACGCCGCTGCCGAAGTTGATGACCGTATTCTGCACCGGGCTGACGAGGTTGATGGCGGCGAGGTAATCGACACTGAGCTGCCCCAGCCAGTAGGTGTCGGTCAAGTTGTACATCGTTTGCAGGAAGCTGTTGACGACGACGGGAATCGCAATGGCGAACACTGCCTTGAGCAATGAGCCGTGCAGAATCAAATCGCGGTTGCCTTTGCTGAGTTTCATGGCGAGGAACCTCCTTCATCGGGAGAATAATCCCATTATAGCGCATTTCCTGCCAAAATGAAAGCGCTATCACAAAAAAATTTCCAAGTGTCGTTTGGAATTGGTTGACACCTATCAAAATTCCTTATATAATGAAGCGGAAATACCCGCGGAAAGGTGCATGACAATGGATATTCAGCAGTATTTTCAACGCTTTCTGGCAAATTACACACCCTACAAGAAGTATTGGAACTATGAGGATGGCTGCGTGCTGAAGGGGTGCATCGACCTCTACCATGCGACGGGGGACGTGCTGTATCGCGATTTCGTGCTGGATTACGTCTCGGCGTATGTCGCGGCGGACGGCAGCATTCCGAATTATGAGATGCGGCAGTACAACATTGATTCCATCAACAGCGGCAAGGCGCTGTTCTTCGCCTTGGAGGAGACGGGCGAGGAGCGCTATCGCAAGGCGATTGAGTTCCACATGCAGCGGCTTCGGGAGCATCCGCGCTGCCAGTGCGGCAATTTCTGGCATAAGCAGCTGTATCCGAACCAGATTTGGCTGGATGGGCTGTACATGGCGCAGCCGTTCTACATGGCATACGAGGCGAAGTTCGACGGCATGGCGCATGTGGCGGATATTACCCGGCAGTTTCAGAACGTGCGCAAGTACCTCTACAACCCGGAGAAGGGGCTGAACTACCATGCCTACGACGAAGCGCGCGTGCAGTTCTGGGCGGACAAGGAAACCGGCTGCTCAAAGAACTTCTGGCTGCGCTCGACAGGCTGGTACTTGATGGCGCTGGTGGACTGCATTGCGCTGTGCTCGGAGCAGCTCTATGAGCATTACCGCGCGCTGGTGGACATCTTCCGCGAGAGCATCCGGGGTGTGCTGCCATACCGCGCAGAGGATGGGCTGTTCTATCAGGTGATTGATCATCCGGAGGCAGAGGGGAACTACACCGAAACTTCCGGTTCCGCGATGATTGCGTACAGCCTGCTCAAGGGCGTGCGCATTGGTGTGCTGGACGCGGAGAAGTATCTGCCGATTGCGCTGGATGTGTTCGAGAAGCTGGCAGCAAACAAGCTGCGCGCGGAGGAGGACGGCGTTGTCCGCCTGACTGATATCTGCTGGGTGGCAGGGCTTGGTCCGGACAAGAATCCGCAGCGTGACGGCTCGGTGGCGTACTATCTGTCCGAGCCGAAAAAGTCCGACGACAGCAAGGGCGTCGGGCCGTTCATCATGGCGTACAGCGAATACCTGCGGGCGAAGCAGGCGTAAGGAGCGGAAAAATGGAAATCAGCAAGCTGTTTGTGCAGGCGCGCAGTGCCACGGTGCAGATTGCGGACGGCGGTCTGTACCACACGAAGGCGGTCTATCAGCTGTTTTTGAACGGACAGGCGGCGGGTGCGGCGGACACGGCTGTGACTTCGCTGTATGATTTGCAGCCGGAGACAGAGTATGTGCTGTCCGTCCGCTTGGGAGCGGAGGAAGTCGGGCAATGCGCGTTCCGCACAGCGCGGGAAAGCTACACGCTCAATGTCCGGCAGTTCGGCGCGGTCGGCGACGGCGTGCATGACGATACGGCGGCGATTCAGGCGGCGATTCTGCATTGCCCGGCGGATGGGCGCGTGCTGATTCCGGCGGGGCGTTATCATGTGCTGCCGCTGATGCTGAAAAGCCATGTGCGCATCGAGCTTCGGCGCGGCGCGACGCTGCTGCTGGAAACCGATCGCAGCAAATTCCCGATTCTGCCGGGGATGATTCTGTCCACCGACGAAACGGACGATTTGAATCTCGGCTCGTGGGAGGGCAACCCGCTGGACATGTACGCCGCGTTTATCAGCGGGATGGACGTCGAGGACGTTGTGCTGTACGGCGAGGGCGTGCTGGACGGGCAGGGCGACAAGAGCGACTGGTGGCAGAACTGCAAGGTGCGGCGCGGGGCGTGGCGGCCGCGGATGCTCTTCCTCAACCACTGCAAGAACGTGACCGTGCAGGGCGTGACGTTCCAAAATTCGCCGTCGTGGAACTTGCAGCCGTATTTCTCTAAGGATTTGCGCTTCCTGAACATCCGCGTCAACGCCCCGGCGAACAGCCCGAATACCGACGGCTTCGACCCGGAAAGCTGCGATGGCATCCTGCTCGCGGGCGCGCATTTCTCCTTGGGGGATGATTGCATTGCACTCAAATCTGGCAAGCTGTACATGGGGCAGCGCTACAAAACGCCCTGCCAGCACATTGAAATCAGCCACTGCCTGATGGAAAACGGGCATGGCGGCATGACCTGCGGCAGCGAAATGGCGGGCGGCATCGCGCATGTGCGCCTGCATGACTGCTTGATGCGCAACACCGACCGCGGCCTGCGCGTCAAGACCCGGCGCGGGCGCGGGCAGCAGGGCGTGATTGACGACATTGTGTTTGAAAATGTGCGCATGGAGCACGTCGGCACGCCGTATGTGGTCAACTGCATGTACTTCTGCGATCCGGACGGCAAGAGCGAGTACGTCCAGAGCCGCGAGAAGCAGCCGGTAGACGAACGTACGCCGCGCATCGGGACGGTTGCGTTCCGTCATGTAACGGCGACGGACGTGACCTGCGCGGGCTACTTCCTTGGTCTGCCGGAGCGGCCGATTGAAGCGGTTGTGATGGAGGACGTGCACATCTCCTGCGACAAGGAGGCTACGCCCATGCAGCCCGCAATGGCGCAGGGTGTGCCGTATCTTGCGCGCAAGGGGCTGACGGCCATCAACGTGGCGAAAATCGTGCTGAAAGATGTGACCATTACCGGGCAGGACGGCGCGAAGCTGGAATGCGACGGCGTTGGCGAAGTAGAAAAATAATACTATTGCCAAATTCACCTGCGCCATCTGCTTGCGCCTTTTCCGCTCTGTCGTCCGGTCGTTCCATTTAGCGTAGCGCTGCTACGCTGCATTCCACTCCCGTTAGCCAGAGCGAAAAATTCGCGGCGCATCTTGGCGCATTTTCTTTGGCAATAGTATAAACATCAGCGGACGGAAGCAGCGGCTTTCGTCCGTTTTTGTGTTCGATTTTTCACAATTTTTATCGCGGGGGATTCACAGCAGAGTATCTGTATGATATAATAGGAAAGGATTCTATGAAAATGGGGGAATGTTTTCATGAATGCGCCGATTCGCAAGACGAAAATCGTCTGCACGATGGGCCCGAACCTGTTTGAGAAGCACCTGATTGCGCCGCTGATGAAAGCGGGCATGAATGTCGCGCGCTTCAACTTTTCGCACGGCACTTATGAAACGCATCAGCATTATTACGATGAAGTATGCCGTATCCGCGACGAACTGGGGTTGCCGGTCGCCACGATGCTGGATACCAAGGGCCCGGAAATTCGCGTGCGTTCGTTCAAAAATGGGCACGTCACGCTGCAAAACGGCCAGCTGTTCACCCTCACGACTGACGAGGTGGAGGGCGACGAAGAGCGCGTGTCCATCACCTACAAGGAATTGCCGCAGGACATTGCCGTCGGCAGCAGCATCCTGATTGACGACGGTCTGATTGGGATGCAGGTGGAACGCATTGATGGGGCGGATATCGTCTGCCGCGTGCTCAACGGCGGCGTGGTGAGCAACAACAAGGGCGTCAACATTCCGAATGCGCACCTGTCGATGCCTTTCATCAGTGAAAAAGACCATCAGGATATTCTCTTTGCCATCAAGAATGGTTATGATTTCATTGCGGCTTCGTTCACGCGCTGCGCGGACGATATTATGCAGATCCGTCACATCCTGCAGGAGAATAACTGCCATACCATCAACATTATTGCCAAAATTGAGAACATGGAGGGCGTGGAGAACATTGACGAGATTCTCCGCGTGGTGGACGGCGTGATGGTGGCGCGCGGCGATTTGGGCGTAGAAGTGCCGCTGGAGGACGTGCCGAGCCTGCAGAAGAAGCTGATTCAGCGCGGCATTGCGGCGGGCAAGCCTGTTATCACCGCGACACAGATGCTGGATTCGATGATTAAGAACCCGCGTCCAACCCGCGCCGAAGCGACTGATGTTGCCAACGCGATTTACGACGGCACGAGCGCCATCATGCTCTCCGGCGAATCGGCTGTTGGTGCGTATCCGGTGGAAGCAGTGGAGACGATGGTGCGTATCGCCCTGCGCGCGGAAGCCGATATGGACTACATCCGCCGCTTCTCCCGCGACACGTCCGCCTCGACCGACGTCACGAACGCCATCAGCCACGCGACGGTCACTTCCGCGCACGACCTCAACGCCAGCGCAATTATCACCGTCACCAAGTCCGGCTCGACGGCGCGAATCCTCAGCCGCTACCGTCCCGCGTGCGTCATTGTCGGCTGCACGACGGAAAAGCACGTCTGGCGCCAGCTTGCGCTTTCGTGGGGCACAGTGCCGCTGATGATTGCCGAGGAGAGCAACACCGACGACCTGTTTGAACACGCGGTGGATGCTGCCGTGCAGAACGGGCTGGTGCATGATGGCGAACTGGTTGTGCTGACGGCGGGCGTTCCGCTGGGCATTTCCGGCACGACAAACCTGATGAAGGTGCATGTCGTCGGGCATTTGCTGTCGCGCGGGCAGGGGCTGCATGGCGGCAAGGTGGTTGCACCGCTGTGTGTCATCCGCAATCTGGAAAAGGACGCGAAAAACTTCAACACCGGCGACGTGATTGTCTGCCATCAGACGACGCGAGAGATGTTCTCCATGCTGCGCAAATCCTCCGCGATTGTGCTGGAGGACGACAACCCGGAGGGACACGGCGCGATTGCGGGCATGTCGCTGGACATTCCGGTCATCATCGGCGCGAAGAACGCCACGAATATCCTCAAATCCGGCGCAGTCGTGACTGTGGACGGTGAAAAGGGCACGGTGAGCGCCAATTGACGCACGTTCTGACGATTGACGGGCGGCAGTTCTCGGACGGGAAAGCCGTCCACCGGATGTTGAAAAAGCTGCTCTGCCTGCCGGACTACTACGGCGGCAATGCGGACGCCCTTCGAGATGTGCTGGACGAACGCGGCGAACGCATCGACCTGCGCCTGCTGTCACTGGGCGGGGAGGATACGGCGAAAACGCTGCGAAAAGTGGCACGCGTGGTGCAAGATCTCGGCGGCATGGTGATTTGGGCGGACGAAAAGCAAGAAAGGAACTGAAATTCAATGCGCTGTTCCTGCAAGGAATGCGGCACCTACATGATTCAGGCAGAAAGCGACCATCTGGGCTGCGTCTGCCCGGATTGCGGCTATCGCTGCAACGACTGTCTCGGCACGAACACCGTCGTCGGGCGGGAGAGCCTGAAAGCGCTGGCGTTTGACCCGCGCTTTGACCCGGATACGATTTTCCGGGAAGCCTTCTTGAATCAGGAAGACGAAGAAGAAGAATAATACTATTTCTTGCATTCTCATTTGGAAATAGTATACCAGAAGGGAGAAATGCATCATGAACGAAATCATCAAGGCAATAGAAGAGCGCCGGAGCATCCGCAAATTTCAGCCGACGATGCCCGCCAAAGAAGATTTGGCACAGATTGTGGAAGCCGGGCTGTACGCGGCCAGCGGTATGGGCAGGCAGTCCGCCATCATCGTGGCGGTGACGAACAAGGAACTGCGCGACCAGTTGGCGAAAACGAATGCGGAAATCATGGGCAAGCCGGATTTCGACCCCTTCTACGGCGCACCAGCGATTCTGATTGTGCTGGCGGACAAATCCTGCCGCACCGCCATCTACGATGGCAGCCTCGTCATGGGCAACCTGATGCTGGCGGCGCATTCGCTGGGGCTGGGCAGCATCTGGATTCACCGCGCGAAGGAAGAATTCGAGCGGCCCGAATATCAGGCGCTGCTGAAAAAGCTGGGTGTCGAGGGCGAATGGGAAGGCATCGGGCACTGCGCAGTCGGCTACATCGACGGCGAAGCCCCGAAAGCGGCGAAGCGCAAGGACAACCGCGTGTTCTGGATTGAGTAATCGAACCCAATAAAAAGCATCCCGGCGAGTGAAAATGCTCGTCGGGATGTTTGCGTATTACAGCGTCACGCCCGTTTTGAAGATGGCGAGGTCGTGGAAGCCATTGCGCTCCGAGCAGACCAGCCGCCCGGATGCCGTCGCCAGCACGTCCTCCATCAGCGCCTGTGAAAGCTCCGGCAGCGTCTTACCGCCCGTCAGCAGCTGACCGGCATTGAAGTCAATCCAGCCGTGCTTCTTCGTGGCGAGAGGCGTGTTCGTGGCGATTTTCAGCGTCGGCACGGGACACGCGAACGGCGTGCCGCGGCCTGTGGAGAACAGCACAATCTGCGCGCCCGCCGAAGCCAGCGCCGTCGCCGCCACGAGATCGTTGCCGGGGGCGGACAGCAGGTTCAAGCCAGGGGTATGGACGCGCTCGCCGTATGCCAGAACGTCGCGGACAGGCGAGAAGCCGCTCTTCTGCGTGCAGCCCAGCGCCTTGTCTTCCAGTGTGGAAATGCCGCCCGCCTTGTTGCCGGGGGACGGATTCTCGTAAATCGTCTGGTGATGCTCCTCGAAATAGCGCTTGAAGTCGTTAATCAGCCGAACCGTCTTGTCGAACAGCTCCGGCGTGTTGCAGCGATCCATCAGGATGGTTTCCGCGCCGAACATCTCCGGCACTTCGGTTAGAATCGTCGTGCCGCCCATGCCGCACAGCAGGTCGGAGAAGCCGCCGATGACCGGGTTCGCCGTGATGCCGGAGAAGCCGTCCGAACCGCCGCACTTCAGCCCAATCACAAGTTTGCTGGCAGGGCAAGGGACGCGCTGCTCATCCCGCATGTTGTCCGCAAGTTCGCGCAGCAGCTTCATCGCCTCGGTAAACTCATCTTCCACCTGCTGGCAGACGAGGAAGCGCACGCGCGACTTGTCGTAGTCGCCCATATGTTCCTCGATGATGGCGGCGCTGGAATTTTCGCAGCCCAGCCCCAGCACCAGCACGCCGCCGACGTTGGGGTGCGTCGCCAAATCCGCCAGAATCGTGCGCGTATTCTCCTGATCATCGCCCATCTGTGAGCAGCCATAGGGGTGCGGGAAGGCACAGACACACTCCACGCCGCCGCCGACAAGCTCCTGCGCCGCGCGCTCCAGCTGGCGGGCAATGTCGTTGACGCAGCCGACGGTGGGCAGAATCCACAGCTCATTGCGCACGCCGACGCGCCCGTCTTTGCGCGGATAGCCCATGAACGTCGCCGCCGGAATTTCTGGAATCGTCGGGTACGTCGGGTGATATTCATACGTCAGCTCGCCGGACAAGCCGGTGTGCAGATTGTGGACATGCACATGCGCGCCGACGGGAATATCCTCCTTCGCGTAGCCAATCGGGAAGCCGTACTTGATGACCTTTTCGCCCGCCTTGATGGGGAAAAGCGCCACCTTATGCCCTGCGGGAACGTCCGTGACCGTGGTGAGCGAAATGCCATCCACCGTCACGGTCTGCCCGGAGGACAGGGCGGTCAGGGCGACCGCCACATTGTCCTGCGGGGTGATGCGAAGCAGCTCAGCCATTTTTCACACTCCGAACTTCTCGTTCATGACCGTGCGCATCCCCTTGTCGAGGATTTCGCGCAGGGACGCGCCGACAGACTCCACCAGCCCCGGCACTTTGCACAGGTCGGGACCGAAGAACGCTTCATTGGAAAGGAAGTCCTTCGCCTGTTCTTCGGGGGATTCGCTGGAAGTCTCAGCGAAGAAGCTCAGCACCGCCGCGTCGTCCTGCAGGTAGTAGGGCTGACCGTCGCGCTGGCATTCCAGACGACCGTCGCCGGTCAGCTTGCCGCCGCGGTACAGGCTCATCAGGCTCGCCAGAGAGAACGTCAGGTGCGCGGGCAGTTCGCCGGTCTTCTCCACATAGCCCAGCAGGGAAGGCATGCAGCGCGCGCGCCACTTCGACACGCTGTTCAGGCAGATGGAGAGCAGCGCGTGCTTGATGAAGGGATTGCGGAAGCGCCCCGTGACCGCCTCGGCGAACGCCATCAAGTCCGCCTTGGGCAGGGACAGTGTCGGGATGACCTCGTCGTAGAGCGTCTTCTGCATGAAGGTGGCAATCATCGGGTCGTTCATCGCGTCCAGCACGATGTCATAGCCGCACTGGAAGGCAGCAGGGACGAAGGACGTGTGCGCGCCGTTGAGGATTCGCACCTTGCGCTGCTTGTAAGGCTTCTGATTATCAGTGTAGATGACGGGCAGCCCGCACTGCGGCAGGGGCAGTTCGTCGGAAAGGTCGCGGGGGGATTCGATGACCCACAGACCGAAGGGTTCAGCGGTGTCCAGCAGGTTGTCCTGATAGCCCAGCTTCTCCCAAATTGCCTGATCCTCGCCGCGCGGATAGCCGGTCACGATACGGTCAACAAGCGTGGAGGTGAACACGCACGCTGTCTCCAGCCACTGCTCGAACTTCTCGCCCAGCGCCCACTGCTTTGCCAGCGCCTTGACGCACTTTTTCAGCATGATGCCGTTGTCGTCAATCAGCTCGACCGGCAGGATGATGAGTCCCTTGTCCTGCGCATAGTCGAATGCTTCGGCGCGCTCGAAGAGGAACTTCGTCAGCTTGCCGGGGTAGGACTTGGGCGGGCAGAGGGAGAACTCATCCGTCTCGTCCAGCACGATGCCGGCTTCGGTCGTGTTGCTGACGATGAAGCGCAGCGACGGCAGCTTGGCGTAATCGGCATAGCGGGCATAGTCCGCATACGCATCCACGGCGTCGGCCACGGACGTGACCACACGCGTCTGCTCCACCGCCTGACCGTCCACCAGACCGCGCAGCATGACCGTGTAACGGTAATCCTGTTCCTTGAACGCCGGGAACAGCGTACCCATCTGAATCGGCTTCACCAGCGCGACAGAGCCGTTGAAGTCGCTCTTCTCGTTGGCAATATCAATCATGTAATCCACAAAGGCGCGCAGGAAGTTGCCTTCCCCGAACTGCAGCACCTTGACCGGGCGGACAGGCGCGGGCGCCATCGCAGCATTCAAACGTTCCATTTCGATGTCCCTCCATCTATTCATCAGGCAAATCATCAGGCATGTAAGCGATTACAACACGCCTGCATTTATTCTACTCTCTTTTCGCGCTTCCGTCAATGGTTCCGCTGATATTTCCTGCAATTTATGCAATCTGGGAAAAAGTACGCCGGATTTCCTGTGAATGTCGGCACGAAAACGCGAAAATGAGGCTTGCAAAAGGGGGGGAAAGCGTGTATAATGTGGATTGACGCGGAGAATGGAAGTGTTTACACACCGCGAATGGAAGGGGGAATGCCGCGAGTGAACATCTATGATATTTCCCGTCACGCAGGCGTATCCATCGCAACCGTATCCCGCGTATTGAACAACAGCCCCCATGTGTCGGAGGAGACGCGCCGGAAGGTGATGAAGGTCATTGACGGCTGCGGCTATGTACCCAATGCCTTTGCGCGTGGCCTGGGATTGAACACGATGAAGACCATCGGGCTGCTCTGCCCGGATGCGGCTGACCCGTATCTGGCGCGCGCGCTGGCTTGCCTGGAGCATGCCTTCCGCCAGAAGCACTACGACTGTCTGCTCTCCTGCACGAACCGCGATCTCGCGGCACGCCGGCAGGGCGTCGAATTACTGACCAGCCGCCATGTGGACGGCATGGTGCTCATGGGCTCGACGTTCATCGAGGAAAACTCGGAGGATAACGCCTATATCCGCCAAGCTGCGACGAATGTGCCGGTTGTGCTGCTCAATGGCTCGTTTCAGTGCCCGAACGTGTTCTGCGTCCTGTGCGATGACGAGCGCGCGATGAAGGAAGCTATGAACCAGCTGCTGGACAGCGGATGCAAGCGCGTGCTGTACCTGTACCACTCCAGCAACAACTCCGGGCAGCGCAAGCTCGCCGGATGCCGGGACGCGCTGGCGGCGCACAATTTGCCGGTGGACGAGATGCTGATGCGCCGCTTCGACGCGGACAAATTCAGCATTCACGCCGTGCGCGACTGTCTGATGGAACTGGAACGAGAGGGCTTGCAGTTCGACGCGGTGCTTGCGAGCGAGGATGTGCTGGCGGTTGGCGCGATGAAGTACGCGCAGGCGGTCGGGCGGCGCGTGCCGGAGAATCTGTCCGTCGTCGGCTACAACAACTCGAACCTCTGCCTGTGTACCGAGCCGGAGCTGACGAGCGTGGACAACCGTCTGCCTGCTATCTGCGAGCGCATTGTCGAAACGATGCTGGGCGTGCTGGAAGGACGCGAGATGCCGGAAAAAACCGTCTTTACGGCGGAAATCATCCAGCGAGGCTCAACACGGGCGGCACAAGACAAATAAGCTTTTCCCCGCATGGTGCGGTTTCATATAGTAGCAATTTTTGAAAGGAGTTCATGACGTATGACCACCTTCATGGATAAGGATTTCCTGCTGAACACCGAGACGGCGCGCAAGCTCTACCACGACTATGCCGCGTCCTGCCCCATCATCGACTACCACTGCCACATCAGCCCCAAGGAAATTTGGGAAGACCAGCGCTTCGAGAACATCACGAAGGTCTGGCTGGGCGGCGACCACTACAAGTGGCGCCTGATGCGCTGCGCGGGCGTGGATGAATACTACATTACCGGCGGCGCGAGCGACTACGAGAAGTTCTGCAAGTGGGCGGAGGTTGTCGGCAAGGCAATTGGCAATCCGCTGTACCACTGGACGCATCTGGAACTGCAGCGCTTCTTCGGCTATCACGGTACGCTGAGCGCCAAGACCGCTGACGAAGTGTGGAACCTCGCTAACGAGACGCTGCAGAAGCCCGGCTACACCACGCGCGGCCTGATTGCCATGAGCAATGTCGAAACCATCTGCACCACCGACGACCCGGTGGATACGCTGGAGTATCACCAGAAGCTGCTGGCGGACAAGTCCTTCAAGACGAACGTGCTGCCCGCATGGCGTCCTGACAAGGCAGTCAACATCGAGAAGCCGGACTTCATGGCGTACATCGCCAAGCTGGAAAAGGCGGCGGAGATGGAAATCCACACCTTCGCGGACTTGAAGGCGGCGCTGGAAAAGCGCATGGCGTACTTCCACGAGAACAACTGCCGTCTGTCTGACCACGGCCTGAATTATGTGGTCTATGAGCCGGCGGATGATGCCGCGATTGAAGCCATTTTTGCCAAGAAGGCGGCGGGCGAGACGCTGACGGACACCGAAGTTGCGCAGTTCAAGACCGCGATGCTGCTCTTCTGCGCCGCGCAGTATAAGAAGCTGAACTGGACGATGCAGCTGCACTACGGCTGCCGCCGCGACAACAACCGCGTGATGTTCGAGAAGCTCGGCCCGGACACTGGCTACGATACCATCAACAACTATACGCCCGTTGACCAGATGGCAGCGTTCCTTGGTGCAGTCGAGTCGGCGTCGGGGCTGCCCCGCACGATCCTCTACTCCCTGAATCCGGCGGATGATCAGGCGATTGACACGCTGTGCGGCTGCTTCCAGTCGTCCGAAGCGGTCAGCAAGATGCAGCACGGCTCTGCGTGGTGGTTCAACGACCATTTCACCGGCATGACCAACCAGCTGACGAGCCTTGCGAATCTTGGCTATCTGGCGGGCTTTGTCGGCATGCTGACCGACAGCCGCTCCTTCCTGTCCTATCCGCGCCACGAGTATTTCCGCCGCATCCTGTGCCGTCTGCTGGGCGAATGGGTGGAGGATGGCCGCTTCCCGCAGGACTACGACATCCTCGGCGAAATCGTCCGCGGCATCTCCTGCGACAACGCGCGCAAGTATTTCGCGTTCCCCACGAAGTAAGGGGAGCAATGTCATTTCGGCATGACATTGCATGATTGCGCAGGGAGTTTCGCCTCTGCGGAGGCGACCAAAGGGCAATGAAAACAGACGAAGTTTGCGATCGCCCTTTGGAAACCTTCGGGCTGCGTACTCTCATACTTTTGGGGTATTGTTGCAGAACCGACCTCATCCGACTTCGCCGCAGCGACGGATGAGGTCGGATTAACACGCGAGACCAGTTGGGGAGTGCCGCCAACTCAATCGCGCGAAAGGGTCAAGGGAGGAACTCCCTTGCAGGGTCAAGGGACAGCGTCCCTTGTAGGGTCTGGGGCAACGCCCCAGCGCCTCCCCATTAGCCGGACAGTTCAAAAGACTGCCCGGTTTTTTGAATGGTACGAAAGAAATGCGGCGGATGGTTGCACTTTTGCACGATTTGACGTATAATAAATGCATTCCGGGAGACTGGAAAATGCACCTTTCAAAGGAGAATTCGCTATGTACCGCAAAAATGCGTGGGAAAACCTCGCGGAGGACGAAAAGGAACAGCTTTCCGCCTTCGCAAAGGATTATATGGCATTCCTGAACAACGGCAAGACCGAGCGTGAGTGCGTCGCGGAGGGCGTGCGTCAGGCGGAAGCAAAGGGCTTCAAGAACCTGATGGACGTCGTCAAGAACGGTGAAACGCTCAAGGCGTGCGACCGCGTTTATCGTGCGTGGATGAACAAGGATATCATGCTCTTCATCATCGGTGAGAAGCCGATGGAGTGCGGCATGAACATTCTGGGCGCGCACATCGACTCGCCCCGCATTGACATCAAGCAGAATCCGCTGTATGAGGATGAGCACCTTGCGTACCTCGACACGCACTACTATGGCGGCATCAAGAAGTACCAGTGGGTGGCGCTGCCGCTGGCGCTCCACGGCGTTGTTGTCAAGAAGGACGGCACGACCGTCACGCTGAATATCGGTGATAAGCCCGGCGACCCCGTCTTCTACATCTCTGACCTGCTGATTCACCTTGCCGCTGATCAGATGGGCAAGACCGCCGCAAAGGTGATTGAAGGCGACAGCCTGAACATCATCATCGGCAGCGAACCGAAGAAGGATACCGACAAAGACCCGGTCAAGACCGCGATTTTGGACATTTTGAAGGAGCAGTACGGCATCGACGAAGAAGACTTCATTTCCGCCGAACTGGAAGCTGTTCCTGCGGGTCATGCGCGTGACTTGGGCTTCGACCGCAGCATGATTATGGGCTACGGCCACGACGACCGCGTGTGCGCGTATCCGTCGATGGCGGCTGTGCTGAATTATGAAGGCACGCCGGAATACACCCTCGCGGCGGTGCTGACCGATAAGGAAGAAATCGGCAGCGTCGGCGCAACGGGCATGGGCGCTATGTACTTTGAGAACACGATGGCGGAACTGATTGCCTGCGTGACGGGTGAGGACAAGCCGCTGACCCTGCGCCGCTGCCTGCAGAACAGCCGTATGCTCTCCAGCGACGTGAGCGCGGGCTTTGACCCGAACTTTGCGGGCGTGTTCGAGAAGCGCAACGCGTCCATCGTCGGCAATGGCGTGACGTTCAACAAGTTCACCGGCAGCCGCGGCAAGTCTGGATCGAATGACGCCAACGCGGAGTTTGTTGCGCAGGTGCGCCGCATCTGCGACGAAGCGAACGTGTGCTGGCAGACGGCGGAGCTGGGCAAGGTGGATGTCGGCGGCGGCGGAACGATTGCCTACATCTGCGCCAAGTACGGCATGAACGTCATCGACTGCGGCATCCCGGTGCTGAGTATGCACGCGCCGTGGGAGGTCATCAGCAAGGTTGACCTGTGGGAAGAATACAAGTGCTACTGCGCGTTCCTGAAGGGCGCACGGGAGTTCTAATCACATCAAAAAGGGCGGTTCGGAAGTAAACTCCGAATCGCCTTTTCGTATACCGTTTCCATCAATTAACACGCGGAAAAAGTATGCAAGAGCGCTCAACTCAATCGCAAAATGGGTGTCGAGAGGGTCGAAGACCCTTCGCGGGTGCAGGGCAGAGCCCTGCTGGAGTCCAGAGGCAGAGCCTCTGGCAGGTTCAAGGGCAGCGCCCTCGGGGTCTCCTTACTCCACCGTCACCGATTTTGCCAGATTGCGCGGCTTGTCAACGTCGCAGCCGCGGCTGACCGCCATGTAGTAGGCGAACAGCTGCACGGGGATAATTGCCAGCAGCGGCAGCAAGTCCGAAGCAGTGTCCGGGATGACCCAGAGTTCGTCCGCATCCTTCGCGGCGCGGTCGCGCAGGGCTTCCGGGCAGACGATGAGGACTTTCGCGCCGCGGCTCTTTACTTCGCGCACGTTCGAGAGCGTTTTGTCTGCCAGATGCTCCTGCGTCAGCAGCGCGCAAACCAGCGTGCCCTGCTCAATCAGCGCGATTGTGCCGTGCTTCAGTTCGCCAGCCGCATACGCTTCGGACATGATGTAGCTGACTTCCTTCAGTTTCAGCGACGCTTCCATTGCCAGCGCGTTGTCCAGCCCGCGCCCGATGTAGAATACATGCTGACGGTCGTGGTACAGGCTGGAGAAGCGCTGCACCGCGGGTTCGAGCGCCATCACCTGCTCCGCCAGTGCGGGAATGTCCGCCATCTGCCGCAGAAGCTCCGATGCTACGCTCTCCGTTAGATGTCCGCGCTTCACGCCGAGGTCAATCGCCAGCAGCACCATCATTTCCACTTGCGTGATGTATGCTTTTGTGCTTGCGACGGCGATTTCCGGCCCCGCGTAGGTGTACATGACGCAATCCCCAGCGGTGCGGGCAATCGATGAGCCGACGACGTTCGTCAGCGCCATCACTTTCGCGCCCAGCCGCTCCGCCTCGCGCATGGCGGCCAGCGTGTCCGCCGTTTCGCCGCTCTGCGAAATGGCAAGGAAACAGTCGCCTGCGCCCAGAATCGGGTTGCGATAGCGGAACTCGGATGCTACATCCACCACCACGGGCAGCCGCGCCAGTTTCTCGATTACATATTTGCCGACAACGCCCGCGTGGTATGCCGTGCCGCAGGCGACAATCGTCAGCGTGCGCAGGGAATTCGCTTCTTCCGCCGAAATTGGGAACGCGCCGGGGCGAATCGCCATTCTTTCTGCGTCCACATGGGCGGAAAACGTCTTTTTCAGCGCGGCGGGCTCTTCGTGAATCTCCTTGAGCATGAAGTGCGCATAGCCGCCTTTTTCCGCCGCTTCCACGTCCCAATCAACGTGAATGGGCTTGAGCGCGCGTTCGTTGCCGAAATGGTCGTATACGCGTACGCCGCTCCGGGTCAGCACGGCGACTTCGCGTTCATCGAGCAGCTCCACCGTCCGCGTGTGGCGAATCAGCGCTGGAATGTCGCTGCCGACGTACTGTGCGCCGTCGGACAGCCCGACGACAAGCGGGGAATCCTTGCGCGTGCAGTAGAGCGTATCCGGCGCTTCGGCGTTCAGAACGCACAATGCGTAGCTGCCTTCGAGCATTGTCTGCGCGTGCAGAATGGTCGAGAGCATGTCGCCGTCGTAAAGCGTATGCAGCAGATGGGCGATTACCTCCGTGTCCGTTTCGGATACGAACACGCAGCCCTTCGTCTTCAGCTGAGTGCGCAGCTCCTCGTAGTTCTCGATGATGCCGTTGTGGACGACGGCGATATGCCCCTTCATGTCCGTGTGCGGATGGGCGTTGATGTCGTTTGGTTCGCCGTGGGTTGCCCAGCGCGTGTGACCGATGCCGATGGTGCCGGGCAGGGGATTCGATGCCACCCGCGCGGCGAGATTCGCCAGCCGTCCCTTCGCCTTGCTTAGCCGAATAACGCCGCCGTCCATGACCGCAATGCCCGCGCTGTCATAGCCGCGGTACTCCAATCGGGAAAGTCCGTCCAATAAAATGTCCTGCGCCTGCTGCGCGCCAATATAGCCAACGATGCCGCACATAGGGAATCGCTCCTTCCAAGTCAAATAAGACGTTATAATACAAGTTTAACCTGCTGTATTATACGCCGATTTCGATGAAAATGCAACACCCATGTGCGTCTTTTTTTACGGGTCAGGAAAAACGCCGTTTTGCAGCACTTTTTCAGGGTCAACCGCCGTATCGCCGACGACAATCCGCAGGTGCAGGTGCGCTGGCAGGTCACATTCCTCAGGCATCGTGCGCCCGATGAAGCCAATCGTCTGCCCGGCGCGAACCGGATCGCCCGCGCGAATCGCGTAGAGCATCGACAGGTTCGCATAGCGCACGAGGACGCCGCCGTGGTCGATTTCCGCATACGCGCCGAAAACGCCGCTGTCCGCGCAATTGATGACGGTGCCGTCTGCCATGGCGCTGACTTTCGCACCCTCCGCACCAGCGTAATCTGCCGCATCGTGCAGCGCCCACAAGCCCGTGGCGCTGCTTTGCCGCATCCGCGTGTTGTCGAAGGGACGCAGCAGCGTCATGCTTTCGAGCGGCGTGGTAACGCTGCGGTTAGTGGGGGCGGTCGTCGGCGCAGGCGTCGCGGTCTGCGCACTGTCAAGCGACTGCTGGAGCAGCTGCGCAGCGGATATGTCGCCGGAGACAGGCGGGGTCGGCGTCACACGCGCAAATTCCGCCTGCCGCGTCCACAGCGCCGTGCCGACAATCACAGAGACGCACAACAGCGCCATCAGCAGAAATGTCCACTGCTCCCGGCGCAGATGCAGCGCGCGGAAAAGAGAACGAAAATGACGGTCAGCCATGAGAAAATCACCTCAACCATGCCGCATGGGGCGTTTTCTCCTATTATGAGCCGGAAAAACCTGTTTTATCCATCCACGTCAGCTGCGTGCCGGGGTAGTAGTGCGCCAAAATCTCCGCGAAATCCGCGCCGTCCGCCGCCATTGCCTGTGCGCCTGCCTGCGATAAGCCGACGCCGTGCCCGTATCCGACGGTGTGGAAAACGATGCGGTCGCCATCCGCCTCCCAAGTGAAGTAGGTGCTTCGCAAGGAGAGCGCTTTGCGGAAATCAGTGCCGCGGACAGTTTGACTGCCGACCAGCAGCGTCGCGACGCGCCCGGAAGCGGTCGTGGATTGCAGACGGATCGCGCTGGGCAGCGTGTCCGCCGTCACGCCGCAGCCGGGAAAGGCGCGCAGAAGCAGATCTGCCGCTTCCTCGCAGGAGAAGGACGCGTCGGCGCGGAAGCCGGCGTACCCCTCTTCGCCGGGACTGTCTACGCTGACCAGATACGGCTTGGCGGATGCGAACACGGCGGCGGCATCTTCGGTTTTTCCGCCGGAACAGGCGTGGTACAGCACCTCGATGGGCAAGCCGCCGCTGGTGAGCAGCAAGCCGTCTGTTGCGCGGACGGCGCGGTCAATGCGCGCGCGGAGGACGACGTACTCGCTGCCCCAGCGAGCTTGCAGCTGCGCATCCGTCTGGTACGCCTGACAGCACGCGCTGTCCGTGCAGATATCGCAGTCCGGGTGGCGGACGCACCCATTTCCGCCGAACGCGCGGCTCTGCGCGACGGCACGCGTCCGGGCGGCGATGGCTTGACATTTGAGCGCTTCCGGCGCGTAATTCGCGGGCATCTCTGCCGCCAATGCGCCGAAAACGTAGTCTTCCAGCGGCAGCAGGCGGATTTCCTCCGCATCGGCGAAGTAGACCCGAAGTGTTAAGCCGCTGTCAAGCGCGGAATCGGTCGGCGCGGCACAGGAAGACAGCATCAGGATACACACAAGAAACGACAACAGCTGTTTTTGTTTCATGGGCACACAACCTTTTCGCAGAAATTTCGGGAAATGTTCGGATTGCACAAATCGCCGCACGGGGGAAACGGTTTTCGCTCCGATGGCGCAAAACCAGTTTATGCGCGGAAAATTTCGTGCATGAGCAGGAATTTATGTCGGCAATGGCGAAATACTTACCGCATCGTCTACAGTCAAAATGAACGCACTTTCCGAAAATCGCAAAAAATGCAGGAGAAAATGCTGAATATGACTTGACGAAAATGCATAAAAGTGATTCAATAGTAAGTGAAAAGAGTGAAGAACGCAAACGCGGCTCTCCGTGATTGCAGGCGGAGAAACGCAACGCAAGCAAAGGCAGGTGTAACTATGCGCTACAACGGCCCGACCGCCGCGGTGCGGGACCAGTTCCATCAGGGAACGAACCGCAGAGCCTATGAGATGCTCGGCGCGCACCCGGTGACGCAGGACGGACAGGAAATGTGGCATTTCGCTGTCTGGGCGCCGAACGCGCGGGCGGTTTCTCTCATTGGCGAATTCAACCAGTGGGACAGGGAAAAAACGCCCATGCAGAAGGTCTACGACGGTACATGGGAAGTGCGGCTGCCCGCGAAAACCTTCGATGTGAAGAGTGACCCGAAACGCTATGATTACCCCGACGCGGCAAAGAAACTGACAACCTACAAATATTGCATTCAGGCGCAGGACGGAACGTGGCAGGACAAGGCTGACCCCTATGGGTTCGCCATGCAGATGCGCCCCGACACTGCCAGCCGCATTTACGACCTGAGCGGCTACCGCTGGGGCGACGCGGACTGGATGGAGGCACGCAAGGCCTACGACCCGTACCACAGTCCGGTGAACATCTACGAGATGCACCTTGGCTCGTGGCGGCGGCACAAGGATGGCACGTTCCTGACGTACACGGAGATTGCCGAACAGCTCGTGCCGTACCTCAAAGAAATGGGCTACACGCATGTGGAGTTCATGCCGGTGATGGAGCATCCGCTGGATATGTCGTGGGGCTATCAGGTGTCCGGCTACTATGCGGCGACGGCGCGCTTCGGCGAACCGAAGGAGCTGATGGCGCTCATTGACGCGCTGCATCAGGCGGGCATCGGCGTGCTGCTGGACTGGGTTCCCGCGCATTTCCCGCGCGACGCAATGGGACTGCGCCGCTTTGACGGTACGCCCTGCTATGAGCATCCCGATCCCCGGCGCGGCGATATGCCACAGTGGGGGACGCACATGTTCGACTATGCGCGCGGCGAGGTCAACTCGTTCATGCTCTCCAACGCCTGCTTCTGGCTGGAATGGTATCACGCCGATGGGCTGCGCGTGGATGCGGTCACGTCCATGCTGATGTACGACTTCTGCCGTGAGCCGGGGCAATGGCTGCCCAACAAGTACGGCGGACACGAGAATCTCGATGCCATCGCCTTCCTGCGGCGGATGAACGAAACCGTCTACCGTGATTTCCCCGGTGTGATGATGGTGGCGGAGGAATCCAGCGCCTATCCGATGGTCACGCGCCCGATTTATCTGGGCGGGCTGGGCTTCGGGTTCAAGTGGAACATGGGCTGGATGAATGATATGCTGGCGTATATCAAGCTCGACCCGGTCTACCGCAAGTATCACCACGATAAGCTGACGTTCTCGCTGATGTACGCCTTCTCGGAAAACTACATCCTGCCGTTTAGCCACGACGAGGTGGTACACGGCAAGCACTCGATGCTGGACAAGCAGCCGGGCGACTTGTGGAAGAAGTTCGCGGGACTTCGCGCACTGTATGGCTACACGATGGCGCATCCGGGCAAGAAGCTGCTGTTCATGGGCGGCGAGTTTGGGCACTTCATCGAGTGGAAGTATGACGACCAGCTGGACTGGTTCCTGCTGCTGTACGAAAATCATCCGCAGGTGCAGCAGTGCTGCAAGCGCCTGAACGAAATCTACCGCACGACGCCCGCACTCTACCAGATTGATGACAGCTGGGACGGCTTCCAGTGGATTCAGGCGAACGACAGCGATAACTCCATCGTTGCGTTCCTGCGCACGGATAAGCGGGGCAACTCGCTCCTGTGCGTGACGAACTTCACGCCTGTGTTCCATCCGCAGTACCGCATCGGGCTGCCGCAGATGGGTACGCTGACGGAGTGCTTCAACACCGACCGCAAGGAATACGGCGGCTCGAATCAGTACAACAACTGGGCGATTCGCACGGAAGAAGAGCAGCTGCAGGATTTCCAATACAGCTGCGATATCTGCGTGCCGCCGCTCGCGACGGTCTACTTCACCTACCAGCGCGACCCGCTGCCGGAGAAGGCGAAGAAAGCGCGCGTTATCCCGGAAATCGCGGATGTGCCGCCAAAGAAAGCATCCCAAACGGCAAAGAAACCGCAGCCCCTGCCGGAAAAGTCCGCCGGCAAAGCCAATTCCATTTCCATCGGCTGAATCGGCGCTCGCCGCAATCAGGGGAGGAGCGAAAGCGCTGTTTCACATACATCACCGTGCCACCTGATGCACCGAGGGCGGCGCGAATCCTGCACGGTCGGTGCGCTTCGCAAGAAACAAGGATGAAGGAGCGTGTTCTCATCATGAAAAAGAAGACCTGTGTTGCCATGCTGCTGGCAGGCGGACAGGGCAGCCGTCTGGGTGTCCTGACTAAGAAGGTGGCAAAGCCGGCTGTTCCCTACGGCGGCAAGTACCGCATCATTGACTTCCCGCTGTCCAACTGCACCAACAGCGGCATTGACACCGTGGGTGTGCTGACGCAGTATATGCCGCTGGAACTGAATTCCTACATCGGCTCCGGCGCACCGTGGGATTTGGACTTGTCCACCGGCGGCGTGTTCGTCCTGCCGCCCTATCAGACGGGCAAGACGGGCGACTGGTACCGCGGCACGGCAAACGCCATCTATCAGAACATGGCGTTTATCGAGCAGTATGACCCGGATTACGTCCTGATTCTCTCTGGCGACCATATTTATAAGATGGACTACAACGCCATGCTGCAGTACCACATCCGCAAAGGCGCGGATGCGACGATTGCTGTGCGCCCTGTGCCGTGGGAAGAAGCGAGCCGCTTCGGCATCATGAATACGGACGCGGACGACAACATTGTTGAATTTGAAGAAAAGCCCAAGCAGCCCAAGTCCAACAAGGCGTCCATGGGCATTTACATCTTCTCGTGGGCGAAGCTCCGCGCGTACCTGACCGCGGACGAGGCGGACAAGACATCCGCCAACGACTTCGGCAAGAACATCATCCCCGCGATGCTGAACGACAAGCAGGTCATGGTGGCATACAACTTCGAGGGCTACTGGAAGGACGTTGGCACGATTGAATCCCTGTGGGAAGCGAACATGGACTTGCTCAGCGTGCCCATGCCGATTGACCTGCATGACAAGAAGTGGCGCATCTATGCCAAGAATCCGGGCCTTGCGCCGCACTACATCGCCAAGGGCGCTGTTGTGAGCGATTCGCTGGTTACGGAAGGCTCGGAAGTCTACGGCTCTGTGCAGCACTCCGTGATTTTCGCAGGCGTGACCATTGAAGAGGGCGCAAGCGTCATTGACTCGGTCATCATGCCCTACGCGGTCATCAAGCGCGGCGCGGTCGTCCGTCGGGCGATTGTGGCGGAGAACGCCGTGATTGGTGCGGGCTGCATGGTCGGCGAAGAGACGGGCAATATCGCCGTCGTCGGTCAGGGCGTCACCCTTCCCGCCGGTGTCAGCGTGACCGCGGGTCAGCAGGTGGACGAAAACACCAAATTCTGATAATCACAGCAGCGGAAAGGATGTAAGAAAATGAAAAACGTAATGGGTGTTATCTACACCGGCGAAAATGACGCCAATCTGCGCGAGCTGACCCTGACCCGCGCCATCGCGGCGCTGCCTGTGGGCGGCCGCTACCGCGTCATTGACTTCCTGCTGTCCTCGATGGTCAACGGCGGCATCAAGAACGTCGGCGTCATCATGCAGAAGAATTATCACTCCCTGATGGATCACATCGGCTCCGGCAAGGAGTGGGATCTGCACGGGAAGAATGACGGCCTCAAGGTGCTGCCGCCGTTCCTGACGCGCGAAAATGTTGGCGTGTACTCTGGTATGCTGGATGCGCTGCGCTCCAACACCAACTATCTCTCCCGCTCCAAGCAGGAATATCTGGTGCTGAGCAACTCCAACATCATCTACAACGCGAATATCGCGGAGTTTGTGGCGTATCATCAGAACAGCGGCGCGGACATCACCATCATGTACACCGCTGATCCGAACATGCAGCGCGATGAACTGGGCTGCTATCTGGCGGTGGACGAAAGCGGCACGGTGACGGACATGGAAGTTGATCCGACGCATCCGAACCTGCCGCTGACGAGCATGGAGGTCGTCGTGATGAAGCGTGAGCTGCTGCGCACGCTGGTGGACAAGGGCGTGGCGCACGGCTATCATGACTTCAACCGTGATGTGCTGCTCCGTCTGGTGACGGAAGGCACGGCGCGCGTGAATGCGTGGGCGTACACTGGTCTGTGCTGGCGCATGGACTCCGTGCAGAGCTACTTCAAGTTCAATATGGATATGCTGGATACCCAGATTCGCCATCGTCTGTTCACGGCGGAGCTGCCTGTGTACACCAAGGTTCGCGACGAGATGCCCGCCCGCTATGGCGACAATGTGACCGTCGTCAACTCGCTGGTGGCGGATGGCTGCATCATCGAAGGCACGGTGGAGAACTCTGTGCTGGCGCGCGGCGTGCGCATTGCCCCCGGTGCGCATGTGAAGAACTGCATCATCATGCAGGATGGTCAGGTGCACAACGACGCTTCCATCGAAAACTGCATTCTGGACAAGCAAACGGTCATCAAGCGCAGCGCGCGGCTCATCGGCCCGGCGGCGTACCCGATTGTTATCGCGAAGAATGTTGTCATCTAACAAACGAATCGCCTGAATCACTGACGCGGTTCGGATTTGCAAACCGCGCCAATATGTGCTATACTATTGGTGCGGTTTTTTGGATACGCTTTTCAGATTCGCCTGAGCCATCTGCTCGCGCCTTTTTCCTTCCTGCGTCCGGTCGTTCCACTTAGCGTAGCGCTGCTACGCTGCGTTTCACTCCCGTTAGCAGGAAAGAAAAAATTCGCTTCGCATCTTGGCTCATTCTCATCTGAAAATCGTATCTGAGCTTAATTCGCTGAATTTCCCTGATTGTTTTTCCCTTGCCCCCGGCAGGAAATATTTCTGATGGAGGATAGAAACGATGAAGATTCTCTTTACGGCGAGCGAGTGCGTCCCGTTTATCAAGACCGGCGGTCTGGCGGATGTTGTCGGCGCGCTGGCGCCCGTTCTGGCGAAGCAGGGTCACGACGTGCGCGTGATGCTGCCCCTGTATGCGGCGGTGCCGAAGCAGTATGTTGACCAGATGACCCATGTGACTGATTTCGAGGTCGCGCTGGGCTGGCGCCGTCAGTATTGCGGCATTGAACTGCTGGAAAAGGACGGCGTGAAGTTCTACTTTGTGGACAACAAGTTCTATTTCGGCCGTCCGTATATCTATGGCATGGGCGGCGACGAGTACGAACGCTTTGGTTTCTTCTGCCGCGCGGCGCTGAACGCCCTGCCGCTACTGGACTTCCAGCCCGACGTGATTCACGCGCATGACTGGCAGTCCGGCATGGTGCCCGCACTGCTGAAAATTCAGTATGCGCACCTGCCGTTCTTCGCGAACATCAAGACCATGTTCACCATCCACAACCTGCAGTATCAGGGCGTGTTCGGCATCCGCGAAGTGCAGGACGTGCTGGGTCTGGGCGACAGCCTGTGGACGGACGACAAGCTGGAGTGCTACGGCTGCGCGAACTTCATGAAGGCTGCGCTGGTGTATTCCGACATCATCACCACCGTCAGCCCGTCCTATGCCGAGGAAATTCAGACGGCATACTACGGCGAGCGGCTGGATGGACTGCTCCGCGCGCGCAAGCACGAAGTGTTCGGCGTGCTCAATGGCATCGACATGGCGGACTACAATCCCGCGACGGACGCTCGCATTCCGGCGGAATATACCGCGGATGACCTGTCCGGCAAGGCAAAGTGCAAGGCGGAACTGCAGGAAAAGCTCGGTCTGACTGTTGACCCGAATGTGCCGATTATTGGCATGGTCGGCCGCCTGAGCAGCCAGAAGGGGCTTGACCTTGTGGACTACATCATCGGCGACCTGATGAGCGAGAACGTGCAGCTGGTTGTGCTGGGCATGGGCGAAAGCCGCTATGTCAACCTGTTCTCGTGGGCAGAGGGCGAGTTCAAGGGCAAGGTCGCGGCGCGGTTCGCGATGGACCACGCGCTGGCGCATCAAATCTACGCGGGCTGCGACATGTTCCTTATGCCCAGCCAGTTCGAGCCGTGCGGCTTGAGCCAGCTGATTGCCCTGCGCTACGGCACAGTGCCGATTGTCCGCGAGACGGGCGGTCTGCGCGACACGGTGCTGTCCTACAACGAGTACACCGGCGACGGCAATGGCTTCACGTTCTTCAACTACAACGCCAATGACATGCTCAATGTCATCAACCGTGCCATCGACTACTACGAGAACCACAAGGACGTGTGGCACACGCTCCAGCAGCGCGGCATGACTGGCGATTACAGCTGGACGAACTCCTCCAAGAAATATATGGAACTGTACGAAGGCTTGGTGAGCGGGCGCTTCGACCATGACTCCGCATCGAATCAGGAGAAGGCATCTTCTGACGACGACGCGGAGGCGAACCCAGTGGTCGTCCCGTATCCGTATGAGAAGGAAGAACCCGTGAAGCCCAAGCGCGTCCGCCGCACGAAGGAGCAGATTGCGGCGGACAAGGCGGCGAAGGAAGCGGAGAAGGCAGCCAAGGAAGCCGCGAAAGCCGCCGAAGCGCCTGCAAAGCCTGCCCGCAAGCGCCGCACAAAGGCGGAAATTGAAGCGGACAAGGCGGCAAAAGCCGCTGCGGCGGAAGTGACCGCGGAAGCCCCCGCGAAGCCCGCCCGCAAGCGCCGCACGAAGGCGGAAATCGAGGCGGACAAGGCGGCGAAGGAAGCGGCAAAGGCAGACAAACCCGCCCGCAAGCCGCGCGCGAAGAAAGCGGAAACGCAGGAATAATCCGCATCATCCGACAGGCGTTCTGACCTGAACCCAACAGGTCGGAGCGCCTGCCTTTTTGTACGTGACGGAAATTTCCAGCGCGGTTTGTTACAATCTGCATGACACGCCGGGCGCTTTCTGCTACAATGGAGGAGAAGTACCACCACAAGGAGGATTTTCCCGTGCAATTCCGATACCAGCGGGCGCTGTGCCTGCTTCTGATGCTTTTCCTGATGCTCTCCGCAATGCCCACATCATTCGCCGAGGACACGGCGGATGTTGCCGTGCACTCCGCGCCGCTGGAGCGGAGCGCTGCCACACGCAACGGCATGGTGCGTGTGCGCCTGCTGTCCATTGGCAGCAATCCCGCGTCGCTCACGGTGACGGCAGTCGGCGCAATGGCGGTCAGCGGCGGGCAGACGATGGCGCTGGCGAATGGCGAGCAGATCAGCATCAGCCACAGCAGCGCGACGGGCGAAATCCGCCTGACGCGGGGCGGCGAGACGGTCAGCATGGGGCGGGAGATGGCGCTCAGGCGGCGGCAGACGGACGGCGGATTCCGCATTGCACAGGCAAGAAGACCGCAGAATGTCTACCCCGGTGACCTGCACCTTGTGTCGAAGCTGGAAAGCGGGACGTACCGGCTGTACGTCGTGGCGAATGTGTACATCGAATCGTACCTCTATGGCGTCGTGCCGTATGAAATGGGGGCCTCCTCAGCATTGGAAGCCCTGAAAGCACAGGCGGTTGCGGCGCGGACGTACACCCTGCGCGCCATGAATGCGAACGCATCGAAGGTCTACGACGTTGTGGACACGACCGCTGACCAGGTGTACAACGGCAGTCCGACGGAGCGCGACCGGGCGGCGGAGGCGGTGGACGCAACGCGCGGCATCGTCGCCATGAACGACGGCAAGCTGACCGGGACGTACTACACCGCGTCCAACGGCGGGCAGACCGAATCCGCCCGCAACGCGTGGGGCTCATCCGGCGTGAATTACCTGACGGTTAAGGACGACCCGTTCGACCGCATGAACCCGTACAGCAGCACGCGCAAGATGACGATTTACGCTGCATTTTCCCACGCAAGCCAGAATCAAAGCCTGACGCGCCTGTTGCAGGCGAAAGCGCCGAATGCGACGATTCTGCGCATCGAGGCCGTTACGCCGCACACACCGAAGTATGCCGCACCCAGCCGCTTATATACGAAGCTGGATTTTGACGTGACGGCGCTTGTGGATGGCGAAACGCGCCGACTGACGCTGACGTTCGACATTTTCAGCGAGCTGGAAAGCGCACTCAATCTGTCCATTAACACGACGAAAAACGAACTCTGGTCGGTCAAGGCAGATGGGGAGACGTTTGTGCTGACCGTCAGGCGCTACGGACACGGCATCGGCATGAGCCAGCGCGGGGCGCAGCAGATGGCGAACCTGGGCTATACCTACGACCAGATTCTCGGCTTCTACTACGAGAACTGCGTGCGAATGCAGTACACCTTCACGCACACGATTCTGCCGCCCGTGGGCGACGCGCCCGTGACGGCGACTGAAGCCCCCGCGACGATTTCGCCCGCCGCGCCTAATCAGGCCATGGTGACGCTGGTGAATGTGGAGGATGTCCTGAACGTGCGCCTGACCGCCTCGGACAACGGCGCGTTGCTGACGACGCTGCCCGCCGGAACAGCCGTGACCGTGCTGGCAAAGGGCGATAATTGGACGCTCATCCGCTTCGGGCGGATTGTCGGCTACGTCCGCACGGAAAACCTGACGTTCACCGGCACGCCGCCGACGCAGAGCGACGAAAACCCGACGCCAATCACCCGCTGGGCGACCGTGACAGGCACGAATTCACTGAATCTGCGCGCGTCCGGCAGCTACGATGCGGCGGTGCAGTCCACCATCCCCGGCGGCGCGGTGCTGTGCGTGTTCGCGGTGGAGAACGGCTGGGCGAGCGTACAGTACGGCGCGAAAACAGGCTACTGCGCGGCGGAGTATCTCACGTTCAGCGATACTTATCCGGGAAAAACGAGCCAGACCGGGCGTTCTGCGATGGTCAGGACGGCGACAGCGCTTCGGGCGACCCCGTCCACTGCTGCGGCGGTGCTGATGAACCTGCCGCAGGGCGTTCAAATTGCCGTGCAGAGCAGCGACGGCAGCTGGTGCCGCGTGACGGCGGGCGGCATTGACGGCTATGTGCTGGCAAGCAGCCTTGATTTCAGCGCCGTCGGCATCGAATTGACGCCTGTGCCGACGACAAGCGGCGAACAGACCGCAATTGTCAATTCCACCGCCTCGACGCTCAACCTCCGGCAGGGTGCGGGCACAGAATTCCCCGTGCTGGCGGAAATCCCGAAGGGAACGAGCATCATCGTCACGGCATACGGTGAAACGTGGTGTGCCGTTCGCTGGGGCAGCCTGACCGGGTACGTCATGACGCAGTACCTGCGCTTTGATGTGCCGAGTGGGACGCCCACACCGAGTGGGACGCCCACACCGGGCGCAACGCCCGAACCGACGGCATCCCCCGAACCAAGCGAAGCGCCAACGCCTGTCCCAGCTGCGTCCGAACCGCCCGCGAAGGTGGAGGATGACGTGTCAGCTGGCAGCTACGTTGCGTGGGTGAGCGCGGACAATGTGCCGCTTCGTCAGGCGATGGCTGCGGATGCGGCAGTCCTGGCGACAATCCCGCGCGGAACGCAGGTGACGGTGCTTGCGCAGAGCGGCAATTGGTGCTATGCCGCGGTCGGGCAGATGACGGGCTATTTCACGGCGGATGCGCTCTCCTGCGAGCAGCCGGACGCGCCGCTGGGGCAAAAATACGTCAGCACAAAGTCGGATTCGCTGGCGATGCGGCAGTCGCCCAATGCGGGCGCATCGATTGTGCAGTGGCTTCCACGCGGCGCACTGGTGACATTCATTTCGCAGGAAAACGGCTGGAGTTACATCCGCTACGGCGGCAAAGAGGGTTACTGCGCGTCGCAGTATTTGAGCGACAGCGCGCCCGGTGCGGTCGTCATCAGCGATACGCCGATTCTGGACGTGACGCTGGAAAAAGTGACTGGGTGGACAGCGAGAATCCACCAGGCAGAAACGCTCTACCAGTGGTGCAGCGCCGATGCGCCCGAAACGGCGAAAGTCGAAGCGGATTTGGTGCTGACCGTGCTGGAAAAGGGCGAAATCTGGTGCCGTGTGCGGACAGAAGAAGGGGAGGAAGGCTATTGTCTGACAAGCCGATTGACGCTGATTGCGCCGGAAAACTGACCATCCTGTCCGGCGAACGGGTGGACGAATTGCAGCAGGCGGGGCTGCGCATCCTGCAAAAGGAGCAGGGTTTCCGCTTCGGCATGGATGCCGTGCTGCTGTCGAGCTTCGTGCGGGCGGAAAGCCGCGACCGCTGTGCTGATTTTGGCACGGGGACGGGTATCCTGCCGCTGCTGCTGGCGGGCATGGGGCGCGCGAAAAGCGTCGATGCGTTTGAAATTCAGCCGGATATGGCGGATATGGCGCGGCGGAGCGTGCAGCTCAACGGGCTGGAACATATCATCCGCATCCACGCTCTGCCGGTGGAGAGTGCCGACGAGGTGCTTGCGCCCGGCAGCATCGACGTAATTGTGTGCAATCCGCCGTATGGGCATCATGGCACGACACTGCCGAATCCGGCGCAGACGCTGTCCTTGGCGCGCCATCAGCAGAAAAGTGGGCTGACGGCGTGGTTCAAGATGGCGTATCATCTGCTGCGCGGCAAGGGGCGGATGGCGGTCATCTACCCGGCAGCGCGGATGCTGGAAGTAATGAAGGACATGGAGAAGGCCGGGCTTGCGCCGAAGCGGTTCCAGCTGATTTACCCCTCGGCGCAAAAGGCGGCGAATCTGGTGATGATTGAAGCGCTCAAGGATGCGCGCCCGATGCTCCACCCCGAACCGCCGCTGATGATTTACGAGCCGGACGGCACACTGACCGCGCCGCTGCGGAAAATTTACGCCATGGAACGTGTATCAGGGGTTCAGGCGGGCGACGGCGAAATTCAGCACGCCCGCGAACGTCACCCACAGCAGGTACGGCACGAGCAGCCATCCGGCGAGGGGCTTCTGCCGCCCGAACTGCACCGCCATGATGAAAATCAGGCAGAGCAGCAGAATCAGCCAGAAGAAGGAAAGCCCAAGCGCTTTCAGGATAAAGAACAGCACGGGCCACATCAGGTTAACGGCTAACTGGGCGATATACAGCCCCAGCAGCAGAAAACGGTCGCGCCCCTGCGCACGAAGGACGAGCCACATGCAGTACGCCATCAGCGCATAGAGGATGCTCCAAACGATTGGAAAGAGCCAGCCCGGCGGCGCAAAGCCGGGTTTGTTCAGCGCGTGGAAGAAGTCCATGCCGTCGCGGGTGAGATAGCCGACGAGCGCCCCTGCGCCAAGCGTGGCGGCTTCGAGCGCGACGAGTGAACGCCAAGTGGTCTTTTTGCCTTGCTGCGTCAAAGTTATCGCCTCCTATGACACGGATAGCCTATGTCATCAGGCAGCGCGGCATACAGGAAAGAAGCGGAGGAAACGCGGATTATGGGAAGTGTATTGGTCATCGGCGGCGGCGCGGCGGGATTGGCGGCGGCAATTGCGGCGGCGGAATGCGGCGATACGGTCACGGTGGCGGAAAAAATGGATCGCGTTGGCAAAAAAATCCTCGCGACGGGCAACGGCCGCTGCAACCTGATGAACACGGGTGCGCCGCGCTATCCGGGAAATGCGGCGTTTGCGGCGGCTGTGCTGTCTCACTGCGGCGCAGAGGCACAGAAAGCCTTCTGGGAGCATCTTGGACTGCGGCTTCGGCAGGAAGAGGCAGGGCGCGTGTACCCCGTCAGTTCGCAGGCCTCAAGCGTGCTGGATGCGCTCCGCCTGCAATTGACCGCCTTGCATGTACGGGTGGTGACGGGCGTATCCATCACGGCACTGCACCGCGAAAATGATGGCTGGACGGCGCTCTCGGCGGATGGGCAGCGCTTTCGGGCGAACCGCGTTATCATCAGCGGCGGCGGATGCGCCCAGCCCAAGCTCGGCAGCGATGGCAGCGCCCTGCGTCTGCTGACGAATCTCGGCTGCCCCGCGACGCCTTTCGCGCCCGCGCTGACGCAAATTATCACAGATAGCACGCCAATCAAGGGGCTGAGCGGCATCCGCGTCAAGGCGCAGGTGGCGGTTATCGACCGGAAAAGCGTCCTGCATGAGGAGGACGGCGAGCTGCTGTTCGCGGATTACGGCGTCAGCGGCGTGTGCGTGATGCAGTGCGCACGGTATGCAAAGGACGGGCGGATGCTTCGCGTGTCGCTGGTGAAGGGCATGGGTTTCGCGGATGCGGGCGATTTCCGCCGGGAACTGCACCACCGCCGGAAAAACTGGGCGCAGCGCCCGATGGCGGAGCTGCTGACGGGGCTGTGCGTGCCGCGATTGTCGGCGGCGCTGATGCGTCAGGCGGATTGGCGCGTAACCGAAAGCAGCCTGTGCGGTCAGATGACGGCGGACATGGCGGAGCGCCTGACGCAAACGGCGGATGCGTGGCTGCTGCCGATTCGCGGCGTGAAGGGCTTCGAGAGCGCACAGGTGGCGTCGGGCGGGGCGGCGGTTGCGGATTTTGACCCGGCGACATTGCAAAATCGCCGTCTGCCGGGGCTGTACGCGGCGGGCGAGGTGCTGGATGTGGACGGCGACTGCGGCGGATTCAACCTGATGTTTGCCTTCGGAAGCGGCATTCTGGCGGGTCTGGACGGACGAAATGCCCCGTGGACGCATGAAAATGCGCAGAAAAGCTGATTTTTCTCGAAAAAAAGTGATTTTTCCTCTTGACAAATCGCTGAATCGCGCTATAATATTATCTGCTGATGCAAACGCCGCTCATAAGGCAGACGGATGCTTCGCAGATGTGCACCATTAGCTCAGTTGGTAGAGCACCTGACTCTTAATCAGGGTGTCTAGGGTTCGAGTCCCTAATGGTGTACCACATGCCGAATCGCAATCGCGGTTCGGTATTTTTGTTGTCCAGAGGGCTTCCGAACCCCGAAATTTTCCGTGAATTTTCTTTTCAAAGGCGTGGAAAGCCCTTGTCGGAAGGGGCGGAAATATGGTATAATATCTTGGTTGCGTCTGCAAACAGGCGCATCATTCGGTATGCCTGTTTTTGCAGACATACATAGGGAGGAAATGCGTTTGACCCTGCGCGAAGAAGCGCCGATGTCCAAGGATGATGCACGCCGCTTGAATCCACTCCAGCTGGCGTATATCGGGGATACGGTCTATGATTTGCTGACCCGGTCGCGCCTACTGTACCGGGGGTATAATCTGCATCACTGCCATCAGGCGGCGGTCACGGTCGTCAATGCGCACGCACAGGCGGAGGCTTTGACACGCATCGAGGGAGCGCTGACCGAGGAAGAGAACGCCGTTGTCCGCCGTGGGCGCAATACTCACGCGCACCACGCTGCCCCCCGAAATCAGACCGCCATGGACTATCAGGCGGCAACGGCGCTGGAAGCCCTCGTCGGGTATTTGTACCTGACTGGGCAGGAGGCACGGTTGCTTGAACTGTTCCGAAAAAGTCAGGAGGTTGCATCATGCCCCGCTCAACCATGAAAGTCGCCCTGATTCGCCATACGCTTTCGCCGGAGGAGGTCGTGGCGCTCGGCGCTCGGCTGTGCTACTCCCGTGCGACGGTGGACAGCTTGCAGCAGCGCGTCAGCCGTGACGACCAGAGTGAGTTCGTCAGCCGGATTTTGTCGATGGGGCATGAATCCGTGCTGGAACATGCCAGCTTCACCTTTGCGATGGAGGGCGTGTCGCGCGTCCTGCTGGCGCAGATTACCCGCCACCGGCTTGCCAGCTTCTCGGTGCAGAGCCAGCGCTACGTCAGCTACGAGAAGGGCTTTGGCTACATCGTTCCGCCGAAAATCGAGGCGCTGGGTGAAGACGCCGTCGCGGAGTTTGAGCGGCAGATGGACACCATGCACCAGTGGTATACTGGGTGGCAGGAGAAGCTCGGCACGGGCGAGGGCGGCAATGAGGATGCCCGGTTCGTGCTGCCCGGCGCTTGCGAAACGCGCATGATGGTGACGATGAACGTGCGCGAGCTGCGGCACTTCTTCAGCCTGCGCATGTGCAGCCGCGCGCAGTGGGAAATCCGTGCGCTGGCGACGGAAATGCACCGCCTGTGCATGGAAATTGCCCCGGCGCTGTTTGCGGACGCGGGGCCCGGATGTCTGCGCGGCGCGTGTCCGGAAGGGGAAAAATCTTGCGGCAAGGCAGGGGAGATTCGCCGGACAAGGCGCGAATGGCTCGATTCGCTGGCAGACGAACAGAAAAAGCAGAATCAATCAACCGACAATGAATAAGAATAGAGGAATTTGAAATATGGCATACTATGACAATGCACCGTCCCACAAGCCGCAGGGCAAAAAGTCCTTTGGGCGCGAAAAGTGGGTGGAAGAAGGCTCGGAGTACCGCGGGGCGCGCCACGGCGGCCGTCCCAGCGGCAAGCGCGACGACAACCGTGCGTATGGCGAAAAGAAGTCGTTCGGCGACCGCAAGCCTTACGGCGAGAAGAAGTCGTTTGGCGACCGCGAGCCCTACGAGCGCCGCGACCGCTATGATCGCCGCCCGGAAATGGCCGACGAGCGTCCGGCACCGTCCTACCGCGATTCGGAGTACCGCCCGGTGGCTGTTGCGCCCGTGATGGCGCAGCCCGTGGCGGAAGAAGCAGTGCAGGAGAACCTGCTGGCAGGGCGCAACCCGATTCGTGAGGCGCTCAAGGCGGGTCGTGATATCGAAAAGCTGCTGGTGCAGAAGGGCGAGCTGACCGGCTCTGCGCGCGAAATCGTGCAGATGGCGAAGGAAGCGCACATCCCGGTGCAGGAAGTGGAACATCAGCGCCTGAACGAGCTGGCGAAGAACCATCAGGGCATGGTGGCGTTCGCGTCGGCGTACCAGTACAGCACGGTCGAGGCGATGCTGGCGGAAGCGGAGGAAAAGGGCGAAGAACCGTTCCTGATTCTGCTGGATGGCATCACCGACCCGCACAATCTGGGCGCGATTATCCGCAGCGCCGAGTGCGTGGGCGCGCACGGTGTGATTGTGCCGGAACGCCGCGCAGTCGGGCTGACCCCGGCAGCAGTCAAGGCATCCGCGGGCGCGATTGAGCACATCAAGGTTGCGCGCGTTGTGAACATGACCCGTGTGATTGAAATGCTCAAGGCGCGCAACATCTGGACATACGCACTGACGATGGACGGCACGGACTACGAGAAGGTCAACTTCAAGGGCGGCGTGGCGCTGGTTGTCGGCAGCGAGGGCGAAGGCATCAGCCATCTCGTGCTGGAAAACTGCGACCAGAAGGTGTCCCTGCCGATGGCGGGGCATCTGGACAGCCTGAATGCGTCCGTTGCGGCGGGCGTGGTGATGTACCGCGTGCTGTCCAGCCGCCGGGCATGAAACCGCTGCTGATTGTCGATGGCTACAACGTCATTGGCGCGTGGAGCGAGGCGGAGAAAAAGGGCTGGTCGCTGGACGAATCGCGCGACCGGCTGATGCGCCAATTGGAGGACTACGCCGGATTTTCGGGCGAGGAAATCCTGCTGGTGTTCGATGGTTACCAGTCTGAGCGCACGACGACGACCGAGGAGAAGCACGGCGATTTGACGCTGATTTTCACCCGCCACGGCGAAACGGCGGACAGCTACATCGAGCGCGCCGCGGCGCAGACCCCGCGCTATCGGGAACTGCGCGTCGCTACATCGGACGGGCTGGAGCAATCGCAGGTGCTGTCCAGCGGCGCGATCCGCATGACCAGCCGGGAACTGCTGCGCGAGCTTCGCGAAATGCGCAAAAGCGGCATGTCGGCGCACCAGAATCAGCCCAACATGAACCGAAACACGATTTTTTCCCGAATGCCGGAGGACATCCGCGCACGGCTGGAAAAGCTGCGGCGCGGAGAGTGAAGCGGGAGACGCGCCTGCGCCGCCCGAAAAGCAGGTGAACAGTTTGTCAGACGATCGAATGAATGCAATGAATCAGGACAATGACCCGATGGAGCAGGAAGAGCCGATGCTGCCGGAAGACGATGCATTTTTGCTGGATTTTCCGTTGAGACAGGCTGTGCCCGGCGAACCGGAACAGCCTGCTTCCGTGCCGCTGCTGAGCAGCAGTGCCGCCCATTCGGTCTATGAGGGCATGACGGACGAGGACGTGGTGGCGCTGTGCCGCACGGGGGACTCGGTGGCGGTGGAATATCTGCTGAACAAGTACAAAAACTTCGTCCGTTCCAAGGCGCGCAGCTACTTTCTCATCGGCGCGGATCACGAGGACATCGTGCAGGAAGGCATGATTGGACTCTACAAGGCGATTCGCGACTTCCGGCCGGAGAAACTTGCATCCTTCCGTGCCTTTGCCGAACTGTGCATTACGCGCCAAATTATCACTGCCATCAAAACCGCGACGCGACAGAAGCATATCCCGCTGAACAGCTATGTGTCGCTCAACAAACCGCTGTACGACGAGGAAAGCGACCGCACGCTGCTGGACGTCTGCGCGGAAGGGCATTCGTCGAATCCGGAAGAGCTGATAATCAGCCAGGAGGATTTGCGTGGCATCCATCAGCGCATTGACGAAGTGCTGTCGGATTTAGAACAGGAAGTGCTGGCGGCGTATCTGGACGGGAAAAGCTATCAGGAAATCGCGGACAACCTGGGTCGCCACGTCAAGAGCATCGACAACGCCCTCCAGCGCGTCAAGCGCAAATTCGAACGTTATCTGGAGGACATGGAAGCGCAGAACAACGACTAATACTATTTCCTGCATTCGCCTGCGCCATCTGCTCGCGCCTTGGCGCATTCTCATTTGGAAATAGTATGAATCCACATAAAAATATGCAGAAAAGCAGGAGAGAAACAATTTTCCTCTTGCTTTTTTGCGCTTTTTGCGCTATGATAGATGCCAAGAACAGACGAAGGGAGCAGAAACGCCATGCTGAACCGTTTCGCGGTTGGTTATTATTACGCGCTGCATCAAGAAAGCAGGGCGTGATTTGGCGTATTCTCCCGGAGATGAGAAAAGCGCCCTGCTGGCCAGAACATTGGCGGCGGGGCGCTTTCGCTGTTTTATACTAATTCTCATCTAAAGCATGTCATTCGCACAGCATCTTTTCCGCCCCGGCT
>OLOU01000121.1_pt1 | contig 73052 bp, 66 predicted proteins | sample 1672101 | NCBI WGS metagenome assembly OLOU01 (sample SAMEA3136645, study PRJEB25190) | human gut metagenome | biome: human gut; feature: human-associated habitat; material: faeces | place: Austria | collected 2013
TGCTTACAGACAGCCAGGCAATCCGTGACGTACTGCTGTTCCCGACAATGAAGTCACAGGGCGCTTCCAAGAACGAAGCAAACAATGCGGCACAGGCAGCACCGGCTGTAAAAGCAGAGGAAAAACCTGCTGAGAAGATTGATTTTTCCAATGTAAAAATCGAACCGCTTTTTGAAGAAAACGTTGACTTTGACACTTTCAGCAAGTCAGATTTTCGAGCCGTAAAGATTGAAGCGTGTGAGGCAGTTCCGAAGAGTAAGAAGCTTTTAAAGTTCACTCTGAATGACGGAACAGACCGTAAACGCACGATTTTAAGCGGTATTCACGAGTATTATGAACCGGAAGAACTGGTAGGAAAAACAGCGATTGCAATCGTAAACCTTCCGCCGAGAAAGATGATGGGCATTGATTCCGAAGGTATGCTGATTTCAGCAGTACACGAGGAAGACGGAAGAGAGGGATTACATTTACTGATGGTAGATGAACATATTCCGGCTGGTGCAAAGCTGTATTAAAAATCCGATAAAGGATTAAAAAATGTAGGCTTTTTGATGTAGAGTACGACAAAGGTACGACAAATAAAACCTCCTTAATGGGCTATAATAAATGATTTTAAATAGTCCATGCAAAATGAAATCAATATTTTTACATTATGAGGACACTTTTCTAAGAGAAATTTTAGAAGAGTGTCTTTTTTGTTACGGTCATGTACAAAAAAACAGGAGGAAATTAAAATGGCAAATAACACAGCGTTAAGAGCAGGTAAAGATACTACTCGCACAATTACTTTCAAAAATAAGGAGCACGAAAAATTTTATTACACCTATCTGCCAAAGTGCAGATATCAGGATGTATACCACAAGGCATTGGTGTATTGTCTTGGAATTGACCGGGATACAAGAGAAAACGCAGAACAGATATACGATTTTAAGACAGGATACGTGAAAACGGAATGCCTGCATGAAGGCTGGCAGACAAGCGGCAGCGTAAGGATTATACGGCTGGCATTTAACCTATATTGTGACGGTACTCCCAGTGTTTATGATTATGAAGGAGACAGTGACAGACAGGTAGATGAATGCAGGGAATATTCGGTCAGTGATTTATTCTGCTGTGGCTATGCAAGGTACTTTTGGGAGGCAGTCAAAATCCGTTATCCGGAGTATTGTTTTTATCGGGATTGGGAGGATTCATATGCTGAAGGTTAGATTACAGGGAACAGTTAAGGATATACAGTGGTTTGGGAAACTTTTGGAACAGCACCCGAAAATCCGGGTGCTTGGAGTATCGAAACCGTTTGCAAATAAAGGAACAAACAAATATTTTCGTGTATACGCAGAAATAGAGAAAAGAGAAAATACCATGCAGTAAAGCATGACAGGAGAAAGGCAGGAAGAAAGTATGTGTAGAGTAATCGCAGTCGCAAACCAAAAAGGTGGTGTCGGAAAGACAACTACCTGTGTGAATTTAGGAATCGGTCTTGCAAGGGAAGGGAAAAAAGTGCTTCTGATTGAAGCAGATGCACAGGGAAGCATGGCGGTCAGTCTTGGGATTCAGGAACCGGACGAGCTGGATGAGACACTGGTCAATATTATGGAAAAACTTATCAATGACAAGGAACCGGAGCCGGGAGAAGGAATTATCCATCATGAAGAAGGGGTGGATTTTATCCCTGCCAATATTGAACTTGCAGGATTGGAGACTTCCCTTGTGAATGTCATGAGTCGGGAAATGGTATTGCGGCAGTATATATGTGGGATAAAAAAACAGTATGATTATATCCTGATTGACTGTATGCCCTCACTTGGTATGATTACCATTAACGCATTGGTGGCGGCTGACAGGGTATTGATTCCGGTAGAAGCGGCTTATCTTCCGGTTAAAGGGTTACAGCAGCTTATTAAGACAATAGGGCGGGTACACAGAAAACTGAATCCGGAGCTTTCTATCATGGGGATTTTGTTCACAAAAGTAGACCGCAGGACAAATTTCGCAAAGGATATTGCGGCTCAGATTCGAGAGGTGTACGGAAACAAAATACATATTTTTGCAAATTGCATACCGATGTCTGTAAGGGCGGCTGAAACTACCGCAGAGGGAAAAAGCATCTATCTCCATGACCCGAAAGGAATTGTGGCAGAGGGCTATCACTATCTGACAGGGGAGGTGTTGGATGATGAAGAGTAAGAGCGCAGAAAAGATAAAGCTGACTTCTTATGATGATTTATTTGGCAGTAGTGAAGTAACGGCAGAAGAGAAGATTGTATCCGTTCCGATTCGTCTTTTTCACACCTTCAAAGACCATCCATTCCGGGTATTGGATGATGAAAAAATGCAGGAGACTGTGGAAAGTGTAAAACGATATGGAATACTGATGCCGGGAATTGTACGTCCGTATGGTGATGGTGAGTATGAGATGGTGGCAGGGCACCGCAGATGGCGGGCGTGTGAACTGGCAGGAATGGAAGAGATGCCAGTAATTATCCGGGAAATGGATGATGATACTGCTACGGTGATAATGGTGGATACGAACATCCAGAGGGAAGATATTCTGCCCAGTGAGAAAGCCCATGCTTATAAAATGAAATATGAAGCCATGAAACATCAGGGAAGCAAGGGAGAGAAGCATACGGCTGATCTGGTAGGAGAAGCTGCTGGCGAAAGCGGAAGGACGGTTCAGCGGTATATCCGTCTATCATTCCTTATTTCCAGATTATTAGACTATGTAGACAATAAAAGACTTTCCATGAAAGCGGGAGAGAAACTTTCTTTTCTGACGGTAGAAGAACAGGAATGGGTGTTAGAGGCAATAGATAATGCAGTTTTGACGGTAACAGATAAACAGGCGGAGTTATTCAAGAATCATAGCAGGGAAAAGACGTTGAATCAGGGAATTATCTATTCTGTTTTATTGCAGAAAAAGGAAGCAGAAACAAAGGTAACTCTTTCGGCAAAGAAGGTACGCTCGTATTTTCCGCCAGCCTATACAAAAGAGCAGGTTGAGGAAGTAATTTATACGCTGTTGGAACAGTGGAGAAAGAAGAAAGGGAAGGAGGAACAGGAAGATGCAGGAGATACAGTTTGATTATTTTCATGGAATGGAAGCGGAACAGTATACCTTTTACCGGATTCCGAAAATTTTATTTACCGCAGAATGCTTCAAAACTATTTCCTGCGAAGCAAAGGTTTTATACGGTCTGTTGCTGGACCGTATGAGCCTGAGTATTAAAAATCGCTGGTTCGATGAAGAGGACAGGGTATACATTATTTTTACTGTGGAAGAAATTGCGGAGCTTATGAACTGTGGCACACAGAAGGCAGTGCGGTTATTAAAGGAACTGGATAGTGAAAAGGGCATTGGCCTGGTGGAAAAAAGGCGGCTTGGATTGGGGAAACCCAACGTGATTTATGTGAAGAATTTTATGGTCAAACAGCCTGAAAAGGAAGAAAAAGAGCCGGAAAAGCCTGTAAATACACAGAATTGTGAAAATCACAATTCAAGAGTTGTGAAAACCACAATTCAGGAATGTCCAAAATCACAATTCAAGAATGATGAAAATCACAATTCTGGAATGATGAAAACCACAATTCAAGAATGTGCAGAATCACAATTCAAGAATGATGAAAATCACAATTCTGGAATAGTGAAAATCACAACTCCTGAATGTCCAAAATCACAATCTAATAATACTGATATTAACAATACTGATTTTAGTGAAAATGAGTATAGTGACACTGAGAGTAGTGAAACTGATTTTAACGAGACAGATAATATCTTATCTAATCTTTCTCATCTATCAGTGAGGAAAACAGCAGGAATGATAGATATGGTGGAAGAGATGGAAGCCTATCGGAAAATTATCAGGGAAAATATTTCGTATGAGTGTTTTGAGGACAGCAGGTATCGACAACAGGAGGAAGTGGATGAACTTGTGGAACTGATGGTAGAGGTTATGGTCATGCCGGATAACAGCACTGTTCGCATTGGCGGAGTGGACAAGCCTGTGGTGATTGTGAAGAACCGCTTTATGAAGGTGGAACATGGGCATATTGAATATGTCGTTGGCTGCCTTGAGAAGAATACCAGCAAGGTAGGAAATATCCGGGCGTATCTTCTGACAACACTCTACAATTCAACCATGACCATAGAAAATTATTACAGAGCAGAAGTGAATCACGATATGTATGGAGGAGGATAAAACGGATGAGAAGAAAAGAATTTTTGGAGAATGTGGCAGTTCCGCTTTTAGGGATAGCTGTGGTAATGTTTATTGTTTATCTGTTTTGTGTGGAAAACGGTGTGTGTGATTACCGGAAATTGTGGATAGTTTCAGGGATTCCCTTTGGCATACAAAAAATGTATTTCTGGATGATTCCAAAAGGGTTTGATATAGGCGGTACTGTTGGAATGTTTGCTTTTAATCTGCTGATAGGAGGAATGATAGGCAGCGTGGTTTTGACATGGCGTTTGCTTATGGTGGGAACATATCTGTTAAAGAGTATTGGATATGGTGGTTTGTGGATAGTGAGAAAAGCATTTAGAACATGATTTCAAAGAGAAAAAACAAAGTATAAAAAATAGAATATAGAGTGTGAAAAGCAGCCAATGCGTAAAAAATATTGGCTGCTTTTTTGCCCTTTTTAAGAAAAACCTTGCGACACGGTGTCGCAAAGTAAAGGAGGATGTGTGTTGGGTAATCGTGCGGAATCGCAGGATTTGATTGACTTAGGAAACCGTATTCGCAAAAGGCGGCAGGAAATTCACTTATCACAGGAAGTATTAGCAGAAAAAACAGGTATCAGCCCCAACACGATCAGCAGGATTGAGGGAGGACAGACAGCAATGTCTATTGAGATATTCAGGAAGCTGGCGGTGATTCTGAAAACCGATGCAGGAACACTATTGGGGGAATGTAAGGAAGAAGAAAACCATCGTCTGTATGATTTGATTTGTCGTGCGAAAAAACTGAAACGGAAAGAACAGAAAATTTTGGAAAAGACAATGGAAGTGTTGATTGAGGGATTTGGTACGGAATTGTAGAAATTCAACAGATATGGTGGGAATATTTAGAAATATCCCCATATCTGATGAGGTAATGGAAAGCCAATGTTGTTAAACTTTAAGTCAGGAAAGAGAACAGATGCGGACAGAAAGGAGGCAGGATATGACAAGGGAAGAGTGCCTTGCATACAGACAAAGATGCCCATATGATGCAATGGGCGATTTCTCTGTTTTTTCGGAGAAAAAGGAAGATAGCAGGGATAATGAAGTGGCTGCTTCACAGCCGGAATTATCAGAACAAAATAAAGCATAAGAAATTTATGTGGCAGTAAAAGGAGTTTCAGGCTCCCGTTAAAAAAAAACGGGTGTGCCGGGAGCTGTCTTTTACTGTTTTTTCGTCTGTGATGTTTTTATTTTCTGCCACCCGGAAGAGGTGGTAGTTATGCTGACATTACAGGAATTAAAACAGATCGTAGATGTCCCATATCCGGGCATGAAAATTCCAACTGCAAAAAAATTAAAAGAATATGGAACGGTCATTGCCAAAAAGAGCATGGGTTGTGAGACAGAAATCTTGGCATTTCAAAATGGCTATGCGTTGTATCAGGTTAGTCGGTTCACTACGGTATTTCCGATTTGTTTTTGTGGGGAATATCAATACAATGCGGAACAGGCGGACTGTATTTCGGAAGAGTTTTTTAATCAAAGGGAGTGGTATATCCGTCTGGTATTGGAAGGAGAAGACCGTTTGAGTCGTAATCAGGAATCGAAAGAACAGGGCTGGACAATCTCATACAGTGATGTTTCGGAAGAATGGGGAATGCTTCAGACAGAAGAAAAGTCTCCATTGGAGATGCTGGTTGGCAGAGAGTCTGTAAATGAAATATTTGAGGTTTTGACGGAACTGCAGAAAAGGGTATTTTACGGATGTTTCTTTCATCAAAAAACACAGAATGAACTGTCAAAAGAATTGGGAATTTCTCCGTCTGCGGTGTCCAGAACCCTGTCAAGGGCGATGAACAGGATGCGGAGATATTATGCAGATGTACGGTCAGGTGGCTGCAATCGAAAAGAGATAAGATAGTGGGAGGAAAGAAGATATGCGTGGAAAGAAGCCGAAAGAACGAAAAAATTATATTTTGCGGACAGAAAACGAAACACTTGTGGAAGTAACCAGGGAGGTTTATCTGGAATGGTATCAGTCCCGGAGAAGGGAAAAATACCAGCAGGAACAGAAACAGAAATACGGTGTTTGCAGTCTTGATGTGGTGCAGGAAGGCAGTTTTGCAAAAACTTCTATATCGCAGGAAGGACAGCCGGAGGAGATGGCAGTACGCAGTGAATGCCTGAAAAAATTGAAGGAGAGTTTAGAACAGTTACCGGAACAGGAGGCATATCTGATTTATCTGTTATTTTTTGAAGAGGTTACAGTGAAAGAAGCGGCACAAATTTGTGGATGTAGCCGTAAAACAATACAGAACAGAAAAAAACGAATTTTGAAGACACTTAAAAATATAATGAAAGAACTTGGAATTGAGGGAGGATGTATTTATTTCAATTAAAATAGTGGAAAATTGTTCTAAAATCATATAAATTTAAAGTTATAGTATCAGTATAAGACAACGTATATGAAATGAAAACAGCTTTGTAAATTGGTGGGAAGAGCTGTCAGTTTACAAAGCTGTTTATGTATCCGAAGTTAGCTTCTATAATTATGATATAGAATACAAGCAGAAGAATGGAAAAATCTTTGGTGAGTAGCAGGTGGTTAAATATTTTTTTGCTTTTTTGGTTTAGGTGTCACCAATTATGTATTATATGTGTGATATATATGAGGAGAAAAAAAGATGAAAAGAAATGCTGATCAGATTTTTAATAAATATTGTAAACTGTTGTATAAAATATCAATTATTATGCTGTGTAGCGAAGAGGATGCTTATGATGCAGTGCAGGAATCATTTTTGAAATATTTAAATACAAAAAAGGACTTTAATGACGAAAGCCATGAAAGAGCATGGCTGACAAGAGTTAATATTAATATTTGTAAAAACATACTCCGTTTCAGAAGGATGCATCCAACGGTAGATTACGAAACTCTTGCACTACATTACCATAAACCTGAAGAAACAGGAATTATGGATACATTGATGACATTAAATGCAAAGGATAAAGAAGTACTAATTCTTTATTATATAGAAGGCTATTCTTGCAAGGAGATTGCTGATATGTTGAAGGTTTCAGAGAGTGCAGTGAAGAAAAAACTAGAACGGGCAAGAAAAAGATTAAAAGAAAAATATGAAAGTGAGGGCAGATAAAATTGGAAAAAAAATTAGAGAATATATCAAAATTAGCAGATGATATTGTGCTGACAGAGCAGAATGAGAGAAAACTCTTTATAGCATACAAAAAGAGAATTGAATCCCAAAGAAGAAAAAAAGTTCTTATGAGAGGATATTATCGTGTAGCAGTAGTTGCATTAGCTATGATGATAATGTTTTCTGTAAATTATTACCTGCAATCTCCTGATTTAGTAGTTTATGCGGCAACTGGGGATAAAATGGTGCAATTAAGACTAAATGAGAGAGTAAACTTGGAAAAACAAAGAACTCCATTGGGATATGGGTATGTTCTGGAAATGAGTGTGGAAGAAGGAAGCAGATATTATACGATAGAAAATGAACAAAACTTGAATGCTGATAATATTTTCAGAAATGGAAATAAGATTTTTTGGATGCCAGATGGAATGAATAGTATAAATTTCAGAGATCAGGACGGGAATGTTATTAAAATACCAGAAACTGACAGTTCAACACTAAATATTGAAGTATGTAATTATGACGGAAAAATGGTCGAAAGAATTACATTGATATTGGAAAGGAGAGATGGACAGTGTAGTGTTGAAATGTTAAAAAAATAATAAAACGGAGGAAGAATATGAAAACAATCAAAAAAATATGGAGCATATTATTAGTATGTGGACTGATTTTGGTGCCGACGATTAGTGTTTCAGCAGCAGAACAGGAGCCGGAAAAGGTTGAAGTTTCATTTTTTAATGAAAATGGCGAGGAAGTTAGCGTATCAGAGGAAATAGCAGATTCTTTTATGGAACAGTTGGATGTTGATAAAGAGGTAAACATTGTCTCAGATAAAAATTTAAGAGCTTCCTGTACGCATATTCCATGCAATCAGGTTAAGACAACTCTTTATGGTCATGCGAAAGTAAGTCCTACTGAATGCTGGGTCTATACCAAAAGAGTTATTATGTGCAAATGCTGTGGCGCTGCTCTAAAGAGTCTTTCTGATTGGCAGTTTGCATATTCACATGCACCACATTAGGAGGAAGAAATATGAGAAAAATTAAGCGTTTATGTGGTTTATTCATTTGTTGTTGTGTTGTAGTAACCAGTTCTGTGACTGCATTTGCGGCAGAGAAAGTTAAAGAGCCCTTTGCAAATTTAGAAGTTGTGACTGACAAAGAAACCATTAATGAAATTGTTTCAGAGAATCCCAGAATTCAAAAGTATTTAGACCAAAACGAAGTATTTGCCGATCTTGAAATTATCACAGATCAGAATGAGATTGAAAAAATCTGGGAAGAAAATCCAGATGTGAAGACACTGATGAAGTCAAAAGAATATTACTATCTCGCATATGTAAAAGGAAATGGTGTTCGTTTAAGAAGCACACCGAGCACTTCCGGAGTAATTAATGGGTTATTGTATGAAACCAGAAAAGATTGGGTTTTGTTAAATGATAATTATTCTTTGAATGAAAACTATATTTGGTGGCAGGTGTCTGACAGCTCAATCGGTTATCCGGGATGGATCGTGAATGACTATATCTATTTAAGTGCTGCCCAAAGTGCAGGAAGAGCAGTTACGGTACCAGAGATTGACTTTGATACATTAAAATTTGTTCAGTAGGTTATTTTCTTTGAAAAAGATAAATATACGTATGCTTAATGTAAAGAATAACAACTGATAATTCTACGATTGGAGGTAGCGATAATGTTCAGATTTAATAAAAACCATATAAAGATGGATATGAAAAAAATTAGAAAAGTAATGAGCATATTTTTGGCTTGTTGTTTGTTGTTGTCGATAAATTTTGAAACAGTATTTGCTTCCGACATAGAGACAAATACGAATGCTGATATAATGTCTCTCGATGGACCTTCTACGACATTTGATGGACGTCTGTTTTTGGATGAAAACGGTAACTATTCAGGGCAACTTCGTAGTGGCTTTACAACGGTAACATGTGTCCTGAGTGGAAGAACTGGTGGAATTCCTACCTTATATACGATTTATATTCGTTGGCAAGGTTCTAATGCGGTTCAAGCGTTAAGGGCTGATAACCTATATATTGTAGGTGATTCACAATATTATAGTAAAGGTTTTCTTATTGATGGATTATCTGCAACACAAGGATATCGTTCAATAGGTACTTGCGTGATTCCTGACACTGAAGAAAGTGTATATATTTCAACAAATAATCTCCGATGCTATTTTTACAACGAAGATTATTGGATTAAATTTAATGAAATAGGTGGATGGGTTGATGTGTAAAAAAGTTTTAATAAATCCAGAGACAGAATCGTTTATAAATGACTTAAAACGAGAATATAATAACAGCATTGTAAAACCGTATAAGAAAACAAGAGATGTTCTTGAAATTCTTATGAAAAAATTTGTTTTATATCAAAAAGTATCCATACAAAAGATGGACGCTATAACACGTGCCACGTTGGAAACTTTACCAATTAAAAATTTAAATGTGTCAGATATTTATATAGTTAAAGACAATGAAATAAGCCATAGTTTCTATTTGTATTTTCATAGCAGATATGCATTAGAACCTTTTCTTTGTGTTGTGTATGATAATGATACGGATAGACTATATAGTAATTGTGCCATGCTTGAAATGTATATTACGATTCTTCATGGAATAGATGTTGGTGAAATAGAAACTGATTCTATAAAATACCATAATTATCTTAATACGTTATATTCATATAATGAATGTAAAAAAGAGACTGAATACTAAAGAATGTACATTGGTAGACACATTTAAGGAAAGTAGAGGTATATTGGTTGATTCTACATATCTTGATTGGGCTAATTAAAAATTAATGTGAATAATGATTACGGGAGAGAATTGTTTTTTATGCAGTTCTCTCCCGTTTTTTGTATCAAATACGCTAGTGTTGTTTTAACAATTCTCTTTAATAATGCTGGTGTTTGTTGCGATAGAAAACACACTGACAATTCTTTGAAATCCATATAACAAAAAATTTCTATAAACGGTCAATTTTTACCCTCTCCAGCCTGCGATTAGTGAGAGGGTATTTTCTTATTTCAAAAATCCCTTTATATGTACCTTGATAATTTCATAGCCTGCCTGAATAGATACCCGGCATGGAGTGGGCATTCTGCCCACCCTTTCGGAGAAAACGCTGCGGAAAGAAAACCGGAGCAGGGAACGGGTTCAGGATGAGAACAGGAAAAACGCTCAATAAAAAAACAGTCCGGTTACGGGCTGTATAACAGTAGATACCATGCAGGGAAGTTCCGCTTAGGGAAGTTCCCTGTATTCATGTACTGTTATGGGCAGTACAAGTAAAAAAGGAGGTAAAGAGATATGGGAACTTAGGAAAAATTTTTGAAACAGGACAGTATTAGAATGGCAAAAAACAAAGAAAGAGAGGTACTTAGCGAATGAAAGGGAAATCAAAGAGAATCGTATCGGGATTTCTCTCGGCATTGACAATCATTTCTTCTATTATGCAGCCAGTTACCACTTATGCGGCAGAAGCGGAGCCAGCGGCTTACGAAGCAGAATATCCTGACATGGAAAAAGTAAAGGGTGCCCTTGCTGAAGATGAGATTGTAACGGCGGAAGATTATGAAGTAGAAGCAGGAACGGGTTTTGACGTGAAAAGTGATTTCTCAGGAATGAAGATTCATCCGGAAAAAGTAAAGGTCACGTACCACGAGGCAAAGAACCAGAATGGACAGGCATTTGATGGAAATAAAGCAGATACGTATCATGCAGTGTATTTTGTAGAGCCTGTCAGTGGTCATCCGTCTTATCATGTGCAAAGAAATATTGTGGTAAGAGAGCCGTCAGCGGAAATCCATAAAGAGAAAAATGCACAGGATTCTGACGGAAATGATCAGACCGGGGGAGAGGATGCAGAGGAAGGCGAGACGGACTCGCATAAGAAAAAACTTTCGGAAACAGAACTGAATCAGGCATTAGAAGCATTAAAAGGGCAGGACACTTATGATGAGGAAAGTGGCCTGAAACTTTTAGATGTTATGGAACAGTTTAAAAACCATATGATTGCAGGGAATGTGGACCTTTTGGCATTGGAGGAAGGAGAAACGGTTACTTTTACTGCATACAATCCTAAAATGCTGCGTTCATCACAGGTAGAGGTAAGTTCCGGCGGCTGGTATTATTATGCAGACTATGGTCTGGGTTCCTACCTGACTTGTCCGTTTACCGTAAAGTTTGGAAGCGTGACGGCAACCGCATACTGCATCCAGCCGTCAAAGCCGGGACCGGGCAGCGGAGTATATGAAATTACAAAACTGGGAGACGGCAAAGAATTGTCCAAAGTGTGTTATTATGGGACAAATGCAAGCGGAGAGGATTGTTTTTTTGATAAGAAATATCCCGATTTTTCAGCCGGAAAAAGATTTGTCGTGACACATCTTGCGGCATCCTATGCAGAGGGAAGTGAAGATGCTTTTTATGGGGCGAATGATACCGGAATCGCATTGGCAAAAGAATTATATAGTTATGCGGTCAGCCAGCCGGAAATCCCGGATGCGGCTATGGCATTTTCAGATGACAAAGTAACTGCTTATGTAGATGGAAATATCCAGAGAACAAAAGAAGTAACGTTTCAGGCAGACAGCAGACAGTCCATTACCATGAAACTGCCAAAGGGCGTAAAGTTTCATAACGTATCCACAGGAAAAATCAGCAATGCAGGGGCAGATGTTGTAGTAAAAGGAGGTACAACGTTTTTTCTTTCAGCGCCGTTGACCCAGACGGAAGATGTGGGACAAAACTGGTCTGCAAAGATGAAAGGAAGCATAACAAAGGATTATTCTGCTTATAAAATTACCACAGGTTCCGATACGCAAAATCTGGCACTGGTTTTTGGAGAGGGAATAGAGGAAGAAACTACGGCTTCTTTTCAGGTTACATGGCTGGAACTTGCAAAAGTTCAGGTTGTAAAAGTAGATTCTGAAAAAGAGGATGCGAAACTGTCCGGTGCAGTGTTCGGCATTTATAAAGATAAAAACTGTACACAGCTTATCAAGGAGATGCCAAAGACAGATAAGAACGGTACGGCCTCTGTGGAAATTGTGAAAACACAAGATACGGTATATTTAAAAGAGATTACGGCACCAACCGGGTATCGTATCAATACATCCGCATATAATGTGAAACTTGTAGCAAATCAGTCTACTTCTGTAACTGTTCCGGATAAAGAACAGCTTGGAGAGCTCACTGTATATAAAGAGGGACAGGTATTGACGGGTGCAGATTTAAGCGAGAAAGGCATTGTGTTCCGCTATGAGAAACGCCGACAAAAAGGTGCTGTTTATTCTGTATATGCAGGAGAGGATATAATGACCGCTTATGGGGCACAGGTATATAAGAAAGGCGAGCTGGTAAAAGAGCATCTGGTAACGGGAGATAACGGTGCGGCAGTATTAAAAAATCTCCATCTCGGAACTTATATTGTGAAGGAAATGCAGGCACCAGAAAACTTTTATAACGCAAAAGAAGAAAAGACAGTGACGTTATCTTATGCAGGGCAGAATGCAGAAGCGGTATTTTCAGAGACTACTTTTATCAATGACAGACAGAAAGCAAAAGTATCCGTGGTAAAGAAAGATAAGGATACAGAAAAACCTTTGGATGGCGGTATTTTCGGTTTGTATGCCGGAAATGATATTGTAAACGCAGACGGCATTGTGGTTGTGAAGAAAGGTTCTCTGATTGAAAAGGCAGTCACAGGTGAGGATGGGACAGCGATATTTACAGCGGATCTTCCGATTGGAAATTCTTACTATGTAAAAGAAGAACAGGCTCCGTCCGGGTATCAGAGAAATAAAGAAGATATATATTCTTTTAAATTTTCATATACCAATGACAGCGAAGCTGACGTTTCTTTCTCCCATACATTTGTAAATGAACGTGTGACAGCAAAGATTTTCCTGAAGAAAAAAGATGCAGAAACAAACAAAGCAGAACCGCAGGGCGATGCCACATTGGAAAAAGCAGTATATGGTTTGTATGCACGTGAAGATATCGTACATCCGGATGGGGCAACAGGTGTGATTTATAAAGCCGGGGATAAGGTGGCATCACTGACAACCAATGAAAAAGGGGAAGCAGTTGCAGAAAACCTGTATCTCGGTAAATATTTTGTGAAAGAAATTACACCGCCGACAGGTTATCTGACAGATAAAAATGAATATGATCTTGTCTGTGATTATGAAGGGGATTTAGTGGCTGTGGTGGAACGAAGCTGTACATCCTTAGAGCAGGTCAAGAAGCAGCCGTTCCAGATTATTAAGGCTGCAAATAACGGGAATACCGATGCAGCACTTCTTGAAGGCGCAGGATTTACTGCTTATCTGGTATCTTCTTTAACTGTGAAAGAAGATGGAACTTATGACTTTGATTCCGTTACTCCGGTGGTACTTGGAGAAAATGGGGCAACTGAAATCTTTACCGATAAAAAAGGCTATGCAGTATCCATTCCACTTCCATATGGAACTTATGTGGTAAGAGAGACAACGACACCGCATAATTATAAACCAGTGGATGATTTTATTGTAAGAATCACAGAGCATAAGCCGACAGAGCCGCAGGTATGGCGTGTGCTTTTGGATGATGAGTTTTCTGCCAAATTGAAAATCACGAAACAGGACGATGAAACAAAGAAAACAGTGCTGGCTGCTGGAACAGAATTTAAGATTTACGATATGGATAATGAGAAATATGTAGAACAGGTAACGACCTATCCGACTACTATTGTACATAAATCCTATTTTACCGATGCTGATGGATATTTAATCCTTCCGCAGAATTTGAAAATCGGTCATTATCGTATTGAAGAAGTGACAGCGCCCGATGGATATACCATCAACAAGAATTATGCGGAAATTAAAGTAGATAGCGATACTCTGTATCAGATTGAACCGGTTTCAGGAGATGCCATTATCGAAGTGGTTTATGAAAATCATCCGGTAAAAGGGGAACTTACAGTAGTGAAAAAAGGTGAAGTTCTGAAAGACTACGGAAAGGACTTCAAATATGAGATGGAAAACCTTGCCGGAGCAGTCTTTGCAATCTACGCTGCAGAAGATATTTATACTGCAGATTTTCAGAAAGACGATGCCGGAAACCGTATTTTAGAGTATGCCAAAGATACTTTGGTGGCAGAGCTTACAACAGATGAAACAGGAAGTGCCACAATCAAAAATCTTCCACTTGGAAATTACAGGGTTGTAGAAAAAACAGCACCGGATGGTTTTGTACATAACAAAGCAGAGCAGAATGTGCAGTTTGTCTATGTGGATCAGGATACTCCTGCCGTGGTGGAAAGCGTAGAGTTCATCAATGAGCGTCAGAAAGTGGAAATTTCCGTGGAAAAACAGGATGCGGAAAATGGCAGCACCATCGCCGGAGCAGAGTTTGGTTTATATGCAAAAGAAGACATCAAAGCCGGGGGAAAAGTGATTGTGAAAGCAGATGAGCAGCTTTGTACAGCCGTCACAGGCGAAGATGGAACAACAATTTTTGAACAGAATTTACCATTTGGAAGCTACTATATCAAAGAATTACAGGCACCGGACGGATTTGTTTCTTCTGATGAGATTATCGAAGTGACTGTTTCTTATCAGGGTCAGGATGTAGAAGTTGTCCGCCTGAAAGAAATCTTTAAGAATCAGCCTACAACGGTTGAGTTTAGAAAATCTGACCTTACCACAGGCGTGGAACTGGATGGTGCAACTCTAACGGTTCTTGATAAAGATGGAAATGAAATTGATAAATGGACTTCCGTAAAAGGGGAACCGCATATCATCAAACGTCTGCATGTCGGGGAAACCTATATCCTGCGTGAAGAATTTGCGCCATATGGCTACTTAAAAGCAGAAGAAGTGGAATTTACAATCACGGATACTGCAGAGATTCAGAAAGTGGAAATGAAGGATGACGTTCCGATTGGACGTATCATCATCAACAAAAAAGGTGAATTCTTAAGTGAAGTGAGCTGGAATGACATGGTTGCAGGAGCAATGGATTCCATCTGGGGTTATGTGACAGGCTCTTTGAAAGACGTTACCTTTGAAATTTATGCCAGAGAAGATATTAAAGCCGCTGACGGAGAAAGTGATGATTATTACAAAAAGGATGAACTGGTAGCAACCATCAAAACCGATGAACTTGGCATTGCAAGAACCGATGACCTGCCGCTTGGAAAATACTATGTGGTAGAAAAAGAAACAGCCGATGGTTTTGTGTTGGACGGAGAGCCGAGAGACATTGATCTGACTTATCGTGATCAGGATACTCCGGTGGTAACTTTCGATTCTGAATGGCAGAACAGCCGTCAGAAAGCAAAAGTGATCGTAACCAAAAAAGAGAAAGATTCTGACCGTGTGCTGGAGGGCGGCGTATTTGCCCTTTGTGCCAAAGAAGATATTAAGAATACTGACGGTGATGTGCTTGTAAAAGCAGATACCATTATGGAGCAGAAAGCGACTGACAAGGATGGAAAAATCTTCTTTACTGCAGATCTTCCGGTAGGTGGCAGCTTCTATGTGAAGGAAGTAAAAGCACCTGCAGGTTTTGTTACGACAGAAGAAGTAAAAGAATTTACTTTCGAGTATGCTGGAGCGGATGTGCCGGAAGTTACTTTTGAGCACACCTTTGAAAATGAGGCAACTATCTTTGAAATCACAAAATCTGACCTTACCACAGGAGAAGAGTTACCGGGTGCAAAACTGGAAGTAACCGATCAGGACGGAACTGTGGTAGATGAGTGGACATCCGGTACGGAGCCGCACATTATCAAAGAACTGGAAGTCGGCAAAGAATATACTCTGACAGAAACACTTCCGGCAGATGGTTATGTGACAGCGGAAAGTATTACGTTCACTGTTGAAAATACTGCAGAAGTTCAGAAAGTGGAAATGAAAGACGATGTGACAAAGGTTGAGATTTCCAAAACGGATATTTCGGGGAAAGAATTGCCGGGGGCAAAAATGACGGTGCTTGATAAAGATGGAAATGCGGTGGAAAGCTGGACTTCTACAGACAAGCCGCATTATATGGAAAAACTTCCGATTGGAGATTATATACTGCGAGAGGAAACAGCACCGGAAGGATATCTGATAGCGGAGGATGTGGAGTTTTCTGTAAAAGATACCGGAGAGATTCAGAAGGTATCCATGAAGGATGAAAAGAAACCTTCGGAAACGCCGCAGACACCGCAGGAACCTTCAAAGCCGACAGACACACCGAAAACAGGTGATGATAGCAATATACGGCTGTGGCTGCTTCTTGCTGGTCTTGCATTGTGCGGAACAGGGGGTTCACTGTTCCTGTTAAAAAAGAAAAAATAAAAAAGAAATATTGGGTGTTTCCGAAGTGCTGGTCATTTTGGAAACACCCTGTTTTTTTGTTGATGGACGAAAGAGGTGTATGGAGATGATTGGAATTATTATCGGCGGAGCTGCAGTGGTCATAGCAGTTAGCCTATATTGCTGTATTCGTGTAGGGGCAGAGGAGGACAGGAGATTGGAAGAATTGGACAGGAGAGCAAAACAGGATGCAGAAGAAAGCGGATAATCAGAAATATGCAGAGGATAAGCCAAAGGACTGCTCTTACTGTTATTTTTGGAATAGCCGGAAGAATGGATGTTCCAAAGAAGAATGCTATTATCGGCTTTTGCCGGAGGAACCTTTTGAAGAGAAAGAGGAGACTTGGTGCTGTGAGGGATGCCCTTATGGAAGATATTCTCCTTGCATCGGGTACTGCCTGCAGAAGATTCTGCTGGAAATAAAACAGAAGAAAGCAGTCAGGGAGAAGGAAGGTGATTGTCTTGCAGGATGAAGTAAATGAAAAGGTGGTGTCTTTGTGTATACGGGGAGGGAAAATTTCTGCACAGATTTTAAAAGCATCGCTGCAGAAGCTGCTCAGGGAGATGGAACAGTCCCAAAAGCGGCAAAAAATTTCTGGAAAGGGGCAGAAAAAAGAAACCGTATATCATGGGAAACAGAGCATGGAAAAACTGAAAGCACACAATCAGGAGCTTTCTAATATTGAGGTTACAGATGGGAATATCCGGTCTTTTGAAAAATATGCCAGAAAATATGATATAGACTACTGCCTGAAGAAAGACAGGTCGGCAGAACCTCCGAAATATTATGTCTTTTTTAAGGCGAAAGAAGTGGATTCCATAACTGCCGCTTTTAAGGAATATACCGGATGGCAGTTAAAGAAAAGCAAAAAAGTATCTGTCCGGAAGAAACTGTATTTGGCAATGGAACGTGTGGCAAAGCACAGGCAGAGGGAAAAGATGAAACAGAAGAATCGGGGGCAGGAACATTGAGCAGGAAGCATAAAAAGAAGCCGGAGTCAGAAGTTATGACAGTTTTGAAAAAAATAGGACAGGACATTGCCGGACAGATGCCTGCGGTGGATAAGAAACGTCTGCTTATGATGAATATTCCCTATGTAATTGTTTTTTACCTGGCAGATAAGCTGGCATGGCTGTATCGGTTCTGTGTTGGGGAATCCGCAATAGAACGTCTGGGGGTGCTGTTTTTGAATTTCCAGATGGCGTTCTCAAATCCAATTCTCAGTCTCCATATCTTTGATATGGCAGTTGGGATGATTACCACTGTAGTGATTAAGGCAATGGTGTACCTGAAAGGGAAAAATGCAAAGAAATTCCGGCAGGGAGAGGAATACGGTTCTGCCCGATGGGGAAACCAGAAAGACATCGCACCTTTTATTGATCCAGTGTTTGAAAATAATATCCTTTTGACACAGACGGAACGGCTTACCATGAACAGCCGCCCGAAACAGCCTAAATATGCAAGAAACAAAAATGTAATCATTATCGGCGGTTCCGGTTCCGGTAAAACAAGGTTCTATGTAAAGCCGAATTTAATGCAGATGCCATCCAATGTTTCCTATGTTGTAACTGATCCGAAGGGGACGATTCTGGTGGAGTGCGGGAAAATGCTCCGCCGTGGTACACCGAAGATGAAAAACGGCAAGCCAGTCAGGGATAAACAGGGAAAGGTTATTTATGAACCATACCGGATTAAAGTGTTGAATACCATAAATTTCAAAAAAAGTATGCATTATAATCCCTTCCGCTATATCCGCAGTGAAAAAGACATCTTAAAGCTGGTCAATACCATCATTGCCAATACCAAAGGCGAAGGAGAAAAATCTTCCGAAGATTTTTGGGTAAAGGCCGAAAGGCTTCTGTATTGTGCCCTGATTGGGTACATCTATTATGAAGCACCGGAGGACGAACAGAATTTTGCCACACTGCTTGAATTTATCAATGCTTCTGAGGCAAGAGAGGATGATGAGGAATTTAAAAATGCGGTGGACGAGCTGTTTGAGGAATTGGAGGCAGAAAACCCGGAACACTTTGCTGTGCGACAGTACAAAAAATACAAACTGGCGGCAGGTAAGACAGCAAAAAGTATCCTGATTTCCTGTGGTGCGAGACTTGCGCCATTTGATATTGCGGAACTTCGGGAACTGACTTCTTATGATGAGATGGAACTGGATATGCTTGGAGACCAGAGGACGGCAATGTTTGTCATTATCTCTGATACGGATGATACCTTCAATTTTATTGTTGCGATTATGTACACGCAGCTTTTTAACCTGTTATGTGACAGGGCAGATGATGTACATGGAGGAAGATTACCTTACCATGTACGTTTGCTTTTAGACGAATTTGCAAACATCGGACAGATTCCAAAATTTGACAAGCTGATTGCAACCATCCGAAGCAGAGAAATTTCTGCCTCCATTATCTTGCAGTCCCAGAGCCAGTTAAAGACGATTTATAAGGATGCAGCCGAAACAATCAGCGGGAATTGCGACACGATGCTGTTTCTGGGAGGAAAGGAAAGTACAACTTTAAAGGAAATATCAGAGACACTTGGAAAGGAAACCATTGACCTTTATAACACATCTGACACACGTGGACAAAGCCGTTCCTATGGGCTTAATTATCAAAAAACAGGGAAGGAATTGATGAGCCGGGATGAACTATCGGTTATGGATGGAAATAAATGTATTTTGCAGCTTAGAGGGGTGCGTCCGTTTTTGAGTGACAAGTTTGACATTACGAAGCATAAGCGATACCGGGAGTTGTCCGATTATGACGAGAAGAATGCTTTTGATGTGGAAGCATATATGAAGCATCAGCTTAAAATCAGGAGACAGGAAGAATTTGACTTATATGAGGTGGATGGAAATGAAGCAGAAGAACATGAAACAGAAAAAACAGTAAATTAAGGAACTTTGCGACACCGTGTCGCAAAGTCCGGAAAGGGGAAAATGCAGTTTTACATAGAAACAGGTGGCAGATATGTTTACCCACCTATTCGTGCTGAACCGGAAATATGGAATACAGGCTCATTGCACAAATACAAAAATTAAAACAAAAAAATTGGAAAGGAGAAGAAACCAATATGGAAAGAGCTGACCGCCGGAAGAAACGGCGGTTTTTTAATGTGCAAAAACGGGACAAATAGAGAAAATCCTGTTTTCTATATTGGACTTTCAAGTGATTATATGGCGTTTTTTGCTTCAGCAATTAATATTTTACAGACCCTTGTGGTGGCAATCGGTGCCGGACTTGCCGTATGGGGAGTTATCAATCTTCTGGAAGGATACGGAAATGATAACCCAGGTGCAAAATCACAGGGAATTAAGCAGCTTATGGCCGGAGGAGGGGTTGTGTTAATCGGAACACAGCTTATCCCGCTTCTGGGAGGACTGTTTTAAGCATAGAGGAAAGGAGAACCACCCATGTTCGATGGCATTTTTGAAGCAATCGAGGAATGGATGAGGGAGCTTTTGACGGGGATGGTCACGTCCAACCTGACAACCATGTTTACCGATGTCAATGAAAAGACAGGAGAAATCGCTGCGCAGGTCGGACAAACCCCGCAAGGCTGGAATGGAAGTATTTTCAGTCTGATACAGAATCTTTCCAATTCGGTCATTGTGCCGATTGCAGGCGTGATTATTACATTTGTCCTGTGTTATGAACTGATTACCATGCTGACAGAGAAAAATAATATGCACGAGATAGATACTTGGATGTTTTTCAAGTATTTTTTCAAGATGTGGGTGGCAGTTTATCTTGTCAGCAATACCTTCACGATTGCGATGGCAGTCTTTGATGTGGGACAGCATGTAGTAAATGCCGCAGGCGGCTCTATCAATTCGCAAACAGCTATTAACGTAGATTCCATGATTGAAGCCATGAATACGGCAATGGAGTCTATGGAAATAGGGGAATTGGTCACACTGGCACTGGAGACGATGGTGGTCAGCCTGTGCATGAAGGTGATGTCTGTACTGATTACCGTCATCCTGTTTGGAAGGATGATAGAAATTTACCTCTATACTTCGATTGCACCGATTCCGTTTGCAACCATGTCCAACCGGGAATGGGGGCAGGTAGGAACAAATTATTTCCGGGGGCTTCTGGCACTCGGATTTCAGGGATTTTTTATGATGGTGTGTGTAGGCATTTATGCGGTGCTTGTATCCACTATCCAGATTTCAGACAATATGCATTCAGCATTGTTTGGAGTGGCGGCATATACGGTCATTCTCTGCTTTAGTCTGATGAAAACCGGAAACCTGTCACGCTCTATTTTCAATGCACACTAAGGAAACAATGGAGAAAAAATATAACATTATTTATGCTGATCCGCCCTGGAGATATGACATGAACCGGGGACAGGGGGCGGCAGAAAACCACTATCCAACTATGAGTATTCAGGAAATATGCAGACTTCCTGTTGCAGAACTTGCAGCAAAGGACTGTGCTTTGTTTTTATGGGTAACATTTCCGCAGCTTCAGGATGCAATGAAACTTTTTGAAGCATGGGGATTTACCTATAAGACACTTGGGTTTGCATGGGTAAAACAGAATAAATCCGGAAAAGGATTCTTTTTCGGGATGGGCTATTGGACACGTTCCAATGTGGAAATCTGTCTGCTTGGGATTAAGGGACATCCAAAGCGGATATCGAAAAGTATCTCTCAGCTTATCATAAGCCCATTGGAACAGCACAGTAAAAAGCCGGATGAAGTCCGGAAGAGGATTGTGGAATTATTTGGAGAACTGCCGAGAATTGAACTGTTTGCAAGGCAGAAAACATCCGGATGGGATGTGTGGGGAAATGAAGTTGAAGGTTCTGCATCGTCCCGGATTTTAGAAAATGCAGGGAAAGGAGATGGTAATCGTGGCATTTGTATCAGTACCCAAAGATTTGACAAAGGTAAAAAATAAGGTTGTTTTAAACCTCACGAAACGGCAGCTTATCTGTCTGGTGATTGCGGCGGCTGTGGGGCTTCCATTTTATTTTCTGACAAGGGAATGGATTGGAACAAGCAATGCGGCAACAGGTATGGTCATTCTTATGCTTCCGGCATTTATGTTTGCCATGTATGAAAAGGACGGCCTGCCTTTGGAAAAGATTCTCTTAAATGTCATTCATGTAAAACTGCGGTATCCTGCCATCCGCAGGTATGAGATTGAGAATCTGTACGAAATACAGGAAACAGTAACGACTGAGAAAAGAAAGAGAGGAGGAAGCGGACATGCAGAGAAAAAGAAAAGGAAATGATAGACAGGCGTACCAGTCTCATATCAAAAGGCAGGAAGCCTATGAAAGAGGCTGGCTGGATGATGCGGACGAGGAATATCCGGATTATGGAGAGGCAGAAGCCTATGATACAGAAAAAATGGCAGGCCTTGTAAGGGGACAGCCTGTGGTGTCCGGTTATGAAGCTCTGGAACGCAGAAGGGGCAGGAGAAAACCACCCAGAAAACTTACCAGGCGTGAAAAAAGGGCTATGAAAAAAGCAGAAAAAATGAATGAGAAGCTGCGCAGAGAGCAGGAAAAAGCAGAGAAAAAGGCAGCTAAAAAAGAAGCAAAGCTGGCAGCAAAAGAAGAAAGAGCCGCTTTAAAAAAGGAAAAAAAGAAAAAGCATAAAACGGTAAATTATTCTGCGGCATCCGAGAAACCGGGGAGAAAAAGAAAGGGACGAAATACAGTCGGATCACAGAAGATTGTGGAGAAGAAACCTTCAAAAGCAGAATTGAAAAAGGAAAAGGAGAAGCGTCTTTCGGCACAGAAATCCATACCATACCGGGAAATGGCAAAGGACGGTATCTGCCGGGTACAGGAGAAATATTATTCCAAAACCATCCGATTTTATGACATTAACTACCAGTTGGCACAGAACGAAGATAAGAATGCCATTTTTGAAAACTGGTGTGACTTCCTCAATTATTTTGACAGCAGTATCCATTTTCAGGTGTCCTTTATCAACCATCACAGCAGTATGAAAGAATTTGAATCCGCTATTCAGATCAGACCGCAGAATGACGCATTTGACGATGTGCGTATGGAGTATGCACAGATGTTAAAAAATCAGCTGGCAAAAGGAAATAATGGCCTGGTACGGACGAAATACATTACATTTGGAATTAAGGCGGAGAACATCCGGGAAGCAAAGCCGAAGCTGGAACGTATCGAAGCGGATATTTTAAATAACTTCAAGGTTCTCGGAGTGTCGGCTTATCCGCTGTCCGGGGAGGAACGGCTTCAGATTCTCTATGAAACCTTTAACCCGGAAGAAAAAGTGCCGTTCCAGTTCTCTTATGACAGGGTACTGCGAAGCGGAATGGGGACAAAAGACTTTATTGCACCTACCAGTTTTGTGTTCCGGGACGGAAAGACCTTTCAGATGGGAAATACCATCGGTGCAGCATCTTATTTACAGATACTTGCACCGGAGCTGACAGATAAGATGCTGGCAGAGTTTTTGGATATGGACAGAAATCTGATTGTAAATCTTCATATCCAGTCTCTGGATCAGATGAAAGCGATTAAGCTGGTAAAAAGTAAAGTGACGGATATTAACCGCATGAAGATAGAAGAACAGAAAAAAGCAGTACGTTCAGGGTACGATATGGACATCATTCCGTCAGATTTGAACACGTATGGCGGGGAAGCGAAGCGTCTTTTGGAAGATTTGCAGTCCAGAAATGAAAGGATGTTCCTTGTGACGGTATTGTTTTTAAATACGGCAAAGACAAAGCAGGAACTTGATAATGCGGTGTTCCAGACAGGAGGGATTGCACAGAAATATAATTGTTCATTAAGAAGATTGGACTATATGCAGGAGCAGGGATTGATGAGCAGTGTTCCGTTGGGATTGAATCTGATTCCGATTAAGAGAGCGCTGACAACTACATCCACTGCTATTTTTGTGCCATTTACCACACAGGAATTGTTCATGGCGGGAGAATCTTTGTATTACGGTTTGAACGCCCTTTCCAACAACATGATCATGGTGGACAGGAAGAAACTGAAAAATCCTAACGGACTGATTCTTGGTACGCCCGGTTCCGGAAAATCTTTTTCTGCCAAAAGGGAAATTACCAATGCTTTTTTTGTCACGCAGGATGACATTATTATCGGAGATCCGGAAGGAGAATACTATCCCCTTGTCAACGCACTTGGAGGGCAGGTTATCCATATCTCGCCTACCAGTCACGATTACATCAATCCAATGGACATCAACCTGGATTATTCTGATGATGATAACCCGCTGGGCTTTAAGAGTGATTTCATTCTGTCCTTGTGTGAGCTGATTATGGGTTCCAGAAATGGTATTGAAGCAGAAGAAAAGTCTGTCATTGACCGATGCTTGCCGATTGTATACCAGAAATATTTTGAAAACCCTGTGCCGGAGAATATGCCTGTATTGGGAGATTTGTACCAATGCCTGCGGGAACAGAAAGAGGTTCAGGCACAGAGGATTGCGACAGCATTGGAAATCTATGTCAACGGTTCCTTAAAGGTGTTCAACCACCGTACCAACGTGGAACTGAATAACCGGATTGTCTGTTTTGATATTAAGGATTTGGGAAAACAGCTTAAAAAGCTTGGCATGCTGATCGTGCAGGATCAGGTGTGGAACCGTGTGACGGTCAACCGGGCGCTGCATAAATCTACCAGATACTATATTGATGAGTTCCATCGGACGAGACGTTCCGCTTGTTGAATAGACAGCGGGGTCAGTAGCCGTCCGTAAAAAGAAAAAGCTACTGATACAACTGATATGGTGTTGTTCAAATGAAGGGGTAACGCCCTGAAGGGACACACGTAAACTCCCTACAGCGTGATAGTTGTGCAAAAGCTATCGGGTTGTCAAAAGTTAGGGTGAAGAGCAAAAAGCAGGTCCTAACAGGTAAGGCTGAGGAAAGATTCACAGAGGTGTGGGTTGCCTGTGATTATGTAGTGAAGCTGTATATGGTGAGTATCCACGGAAGTGGGGACGAACTGACGATTTAAAGAGTCTAAAATTCGAATGCGTTGAAAAGCGCATGCCAACGGTTTGGCGCTGATTACCGAAAAGTAACTGGGTGGAAGTGAAAGTCGGAGCATTGTTACAGGCAATGGAAATTAGCAGGCTCAAAGGAGGCACCTAAGTACAGTATATTGCACCATATTGGAACGTCGAAAGCAACGAACAGTGAGCAGTTGCACATGCTATGACCTGTTGGTAAGGAAAGCACACTGTATAACTTACCTTTATCGTTGTGAGAGCGGAGGCACGAGCGATGAAGCTCCTGTAATGGGAGTGGAGCAATAGCCTCTAGTGGGACGACTGGTCTGTCTGCCAGTCGACAAAACAAGTTTAATAAAGTAATGCAGTTAATATTCATAGGTTCGAGTATGACTAAGAGAAACAAGTCTTGCGAGAGTGAGGTGATGTTGACTATGCAAAGAAAGGAATTGTTAAAGAAAAGTGCTATCCGTCATGCTGAGTATTACGGCATGGTCGAAGTACAGGATGCATTATATGCGGATAGTGCGAACAAAAAGATTTTCACGGATCTGATAAGTATTATCGGTTCAGATGCCAATATCAAAATGGCATATCGTAATCTCAAATCAAACAAAGGAAGCAACACGCCCGGTGTCGACGGTAAGACCTTTAAGGACTTAGCTGAGATGTCAGAGGAAGCATTGGTTCGATGCGTTAGGGACAAAATCCTTAACTATCAACCCAAAGCGGTCAGAAGGGTGTATATCCCAAAGCCGAATGGAAAAATGCGACCATTAGGAATTCCTACTGTAATAGATAGGATTGTACAACAAAGCGTATTGCAGGTTATGGAGCCTATATGCGAAGCCAAGTTTTATCGGCACAGCTATGGTTTCAGACCGAATCGTAGCACTAAGAATGCCGTTGCCGTGTGTTACAAACTGGCGCAGGTGGACGGATTCCACTATGTAGTTGATGTAGATATCAAGGGATTCTTTGATAACGTTGACCATGGGAAGCTACTGAAACAGATATGGACGTTGGGAATTCGGGATAAAAGGCTGATTTCCTTGATAGGAAAGATGCTGAAAGCCCCCATTGAAGAAAACGGGGTTAGAACGGTACCCGATAAAGGCACGCCTCAGGGTGGTGTACTTAGTCCATTACTGGCAAATATTGTTCTGAATGAGCTTGACTGGTGGATAGCCAGTCAATGGGAGGAAATGCCTGCAAAGCATCCTCTGAAAAGCGATATTTATATGAACAAAAATGGCACTCCGAATAAAGGAAACCTGTACAAGAAGTTGCGACAGTCCCGCTTGAAAGAGTGTCACATAGTGAGATATGCGGATGATTTCAAGATATTTTGCAAGTCGTATTCTGACGCTGTCAAGCTGAAGCATGCGGTCGAGCAATGGCTGATGGACAGACTAAAGCTGGAAACCTCTCCAGATAAGTCACGAATTACGAATCTTACCAAAGGCTACAGCGACTTCCTCGGCATAAAATTTAAGCTTTACAAGAAGGGAAAGAAATGGTCTATCAAGTCTCATATGACCGACAAAGCCATCAATTCTCAACAAGCGAAGTTGAAAAATGCCATGGCTCAAGCCTGTAAATCTCATGAGAGTGAACAATCACAGCACGATGACCTCATCAGATACAACCAAGCAGTTATTGGTATGCACCAGTACTATAACATGGCTACCATGATAAATGCGGATGTTCACAGACTGTTCCCGTCGATTGATATAACCATGAAGACGAGACTGAACAGTCGTGCAGACCTCTCCAAGGAAAGACCACCGACATTGAAAGGTGCAATGGACGAATATTTCTATCAGAAGTATGGGGAGTCGAAGCAGGTTAGATATATCAATGGAATGATTGTTGTTCCTGTAGCTTACTGCAGAACGCAGAATCCGATGTTCTTCCAAGTGGACACCAATCGTTACACCCCACAGGGACGTGAACGTATTCACCGCATGCTTGCTAAATCTAAATACGGAGAAACGCTGTTGAAGTTAAGCAGAGACAACGATACGAAACATAGTATCGAATTTTGTGATAACCGCCTGTCACGATTTGTGGCATCTAAAGGTAAGTGTGAACTCTCAAAGGTGTCCCTTGCGTTTGAGGATGTGGAGTGCATATATCTTAATCCACCAAGCCAAGGTGGTACGGATGAATATGCCAACCTCAGAATCGTTCACAAGGATATAAAGCGCCTTATCTATTCTACTGACGTGAAAATCATCAAGTCCCTCATTGATTTATTCGATTGCAGGGCACCTGCCAAGATTGCCAAGCTTAACAAATGGAGAGCCAAAGCAGGATTGGAAGCAGTTAACCTTATAACAATTAACCAGACTTTGAAGTAACTGTATTAGCAATAAAGACTTATCCCATGGAACGCCGTGTGCAATGAAAGTTGCTTGCACGGTGTGGGCCGGGGCGAAAGACCCGCAAGGGTCTGACCTATCGGCATTGCTTCTGAAGGAGGAACAGACGGCGGCTTATTCCGTGGAGATTTGGAAGCGTTTCCGTAAATGGGGCGGTATCCCGACAGGAATCACGCAGAATATCAAGGATTTGCTTGCCAGCCGGGAAATCGAAAACATATTTGAAAACTCGGACTTCATCTATATGCTCAACCAGGCGGCAGGGGACAGGCAGATTTTGGCGAAGCAGTTGAACATTTCGCCCCACCAGCTTTCCTATGTGACCAACAGCGGCGAGGGAGAGGGATTGATTTTTTATGGCAGTACCATTATCCCGTTTAAGGATAAGTTTGATAAATCCCTGCGTCTGTATGCTTTGATGACAACCAAACCTTCGGATTTGGAAGGAACAGGAGAAAAGGCGGGAAAAGCAGAATGTTAAAAACGGATACGATTATCAATGGGGACTGTCTGGAGGTGCTAAAAGTCTGCCGGATGAAAGTATCCATTGTTGTGTGACTTCTCCGCCGTATTATGCTTTACGGGATTATGGAAAGGAAAACCAGATTGGCAGGGAAGGCGCACCGGAGGAATATATCGGACATTTGGTTTCTGTGTTTTGTGAATTAAAAAGAGTCCTGCGGTCAGATGGTACGTTCTGGCTTAATATAGCAGACTGCTACAGCCGGAAATCCTATCATGGGTTGTCCGGCTGCAAGCCAAAAGAATTGATGGGACTTCCGTGGCTGCTGGCACTTACCCTGAGAAAAGAGGGCTGGTTTCTTCGCAGTGATATTATCTGGCAGAAGGATAATCCCATGCCGGAGAGTGCAAAAGACCGACCGAGCCGATGTTATGAACATATCTTCCTGCTTACAAAGTCCGGGAAATATTTTTACGACAATCTTGCCGTTGCCGAGCCGATTGCTTTAAGTACCGCCATCCGTTACCGCTATGGGAGAAAGGAAAACACAAAATATGCGGACGGCATACCGGGGCAGATGTCCAGACAGCAGATCAACAATCCCTGCAGGTATGGAAAAACAGAAATCAACCCTTTAAGGAATAAGCGGGATGTGTGGAATATCAATACCGTTCCATATAAAGGGGCACATTTTGCAGCATTTCCGCCACGTTTGGCGGAAACCTGTATCCTTGCGGGATGCCCAAAACAGGGGATTGTCCTTGATCCGTTTATGGGAAGCGGGACAACCGGGGCTGTGGCAAAAGGGTTAAACCGACAGTATATCGGGATTGAATTGAACGAGGAATACTGCAGGCTGGCGGAAGAACGGATAAAAAAGGTGTCAGGAGACAAAAAAATCGGAGAAGGATGCGTATGAGAAAATGGGCAGCCTATCTGCTTTGTTTTCTGTCACTGGCATTATTGGGAATCAGCGGACACTTCCTCGCAGACTATGCAAAACAGGAAGAAAAAGCGGATATTTTACAGGAACAGTTAAAAGAAATTTATGAAAACCAAAAAGAAGAAACAAAAGAGAAGCCCCGACAGGATGAAGAAGAGCAGAACCTCATCCATGAGGGGCTTCTTGCCCTTCATGAAAAAAACAAGGATTGTATCGGCTGGCTGACGATACCGGATACGCTTATTGACTACCCCGTTATGTACCATCCGGAAGAAGTGAATTATTATCTGAAACGGGATTTTTTCAGAGAATACTCTGCAAATGGAAGCTTGTTTCTTTCAGAAAACTGTTCCCTGAAAGATTGCGACAATCTGATCATCTATGGACACCACATGAACAGCGGAAAGATGTTTGCCGCATTGGAAGGGTATCGTGAGAGGAAGTTCTTTAAAGAGCATCCTTTTATTTTTTTCAATACGCTGCAGGGGGAAGAAAAATATCAGGTGTTTGCAGTCTTTTCCACTCCGGTTTATACGGGAAGTGATTTTGCCTATTATACGTTCACGAAAGCGGAAAACAGAAAGTCATATGAAACATTTATAGAAGCTGTAAAGGAACGGTCATTTTATGATACCGGGATTACGGCAGATTATGGAGAGAAGCTGCTGACACTTTCCACTTGTGAATATTCGCAGGAAAACGGAAGGCTGGTTGTAGTGGCAAAGAAAATAGCAGAAAAGGAGATAACAAAATAATGGTTCACACCGTAAAAGTAAAAAGAGAAGATATACTAAAAGAATTGCAAATGCTTTTGAAGAATGGAAAAGACAGCAATGGAGAAGAGGTCTTTTCCCATATGCCGGAGGATTTGATTTATCTTGCGGCACTGGTGGACATGCAGAGTTCTATGCTGCATCTTCTGATGCTTCATGGAAATCCCCTGCCGCCGGAGGCATGGAAATTTGCTGCCTCCATTCCGAAAATGGCAGATGCGACACTGGAAAAATGGGAAGAGTATGCACAGCCATATATGTAAGGAGATGAGAAATCATGCAGGAGCATGAGTACAGGGCAAGAGACAAAACCGTAAAGAAAATGAGCCGGGATGGACTGAAGGAGGAAAATCTGCACAGCAGAAAATCCATCCGGGTAAGTAACCGGGAAACAGATGATTTTTTCTGCGCAACACAGGCAGAGGATATGGAAGATTTTTCAAAGCGGGGAGAAAGGGCGGAAGATACGAAGTCTGCGAAAAAGAAGCTGTATTCGGAAAAAGCAGGCAGAACAGAAGCTGCGGAAACAGTCGGGCAGGACATGGAGGAAAGTGGAAAAAAACGGGCGGCTTCCAGAAAAATGCGGATACCGGAATCGGAGAGTGCCAGATGGCAGGAAGAAATAGAGGAAGCAGACAGCAATACAGGGGAACGTTTGTCTGATTATTCTTCCCGTGTGGAAAGTATCAGGGGGCATCCGTCCGGGGCGAGGGAATATGCAGAAGCTGCTGCATGGACAAGCCATAGCCGAAAAAAACAGCAGGTGCAGTCCTATGTCCGAAGAGAAAGGGCAGAAAAAACGGCAGAAGAAAAACAGACGGCTCAGAAAGAAAAAGAATCTTCCCGTTTTCGTAAGAACCAGGAAACAGCGGAGCAGTCGATGGAAGGGTTCCGTGAGGAAATCAAGGGAAAGATAAAGCGGGAACAGCTCCATAAAGAACAGAAGAAACAGGCAGGAAGACTTTCTTTTGGGGATGAAAGCAGCGGGATGATACAGGGAGCCGGAATTGGGATGGCAAAGAAGGCTGTTTCAGCAGGTACTGTTGCTGCATCTGCTTATGTTCATGGGAAGAGTCACGAAGCAGAACAGGAAAATGCGGCAGTGGAAGGGGCACATAAAGCGGAACTGTTGGGAGAAAAGACTGTCCGATATGCCGTTTCCCGGTCAAGCCGCAGACTGCAGGAATCCCTGCACACGGAACGGCAGGCAGAAAAAACAGCGGAAGCGGGCCGCCTGCAGTTTGAGGCGATGAAAAAAAGCGGAAAAGAAGTGGGGAAACACGCTGCCGAGGTGGAACAGTCAAAGAAGAATGCTATTTTACGCTTCTGGCAGAAAAGGCGTTACAAACAGGCTTATGCTGCGGCGAAGGAAGGGAAAAAAGCAACGGAGGATACCATCCGGGTTACAGAAACCATTGCGGTCAAAGCAAAGAAGGTACTGCAGGAGATTCTTTGCAGGAACCGGGCAATTTTCGCAGGTATAGGTGTCTGCGTATTGTTGTTCGCAGTGATGGCAGCCTCACTCAGCAGCTGCAGCGCCAGCATTCAGGGCGGCAGTACCACAATTATTTCTACCACCTATGCCAGCGAGGATGAAGATATTTATGCGGCAGAAAATGCTTATGCACAGCTTGAAGCGGCATTGAATAATCAGATTAACAGCATGGAAGCCACACATCCAGAATATGAGGAATACCGCTATCAGGTAGACGAAATCAGCCATAATCCATACCACCTTATCTCCTACCTGACAGTTAAATACGGGGATTTTACATATGCACAGGTGGCTTCGGAGATTGAAGAAATCTTCCGGGAACAGTACAGCATACATACGGAGAGTGTGCGTGAAACAGTGACAGAAACACAGACGGTACGGGTTGGGGAATCACTGGGACAGGTAGTAACCAGTGGATATTGCAACTGTCCGATCTGCTGCGGCGTCTGGTCCGGCGGATCGACAGCCAGCGGAGCCATGCCGCAGGCAAACCACACGATTGCGGTAGACGCTTCCAATCCTTTTGTACCTCTGGGCACGAAGATTGTGATGAATGGTGTGGAGTATGTTGTAGAAGATACAGGCGCTTTTGACCAGTACGGGGTGCAGTTCGATGTTTATTATGGAGACCATGCAGCCGCTTCTGCACACGGACATCAGACATGGGAAGCATACATAGCAGATGACAATGGAAGTCAGGAAGTGGAAGTGACCAGTACCAGAGAGGTAAACAGGCTGGAAACAGTGCTGACAAACCATAATCTGGATACTGTGCTCAGAAACAGAATGAATGACGAGGAAGAACAGCGGTATGATTATTACAATCTGACATATGGGAACCGTGATTATCTGTTTGATGTAAATACGCTGCCCAGTGGCGGAGGTTCCGGTGGTTTTGGCTATGAAATTCCGGCAGAGGCATTGTCAGATGAAAAATTTGCAAACATGATCCATGAAGCAGAAAAATATCTGGGATACCCGTATGTGTGGGGCGGCGCTTCGCCCAGTACCAGTTTTGACTGTTCCGGATTTGTCAGTTGGGTAATCAATAACTGCGGAAACGGCTGGAATGTAGGAAGGCAGACGGCAGACGGGCTTCGTTCCTGCTGTGCATATGTATCGCCGTCCGAAGCAAAACCGGGAGATCTGATTTTCTTTCAGGGTACTTACAATACGCCGGGAGCCAGTCATGTGGGAATCTATGTAGGAGACAACATGATGATCCACTGCGGCAATCCCATCCAGTATGCGAATATCAGTTCTGCATATTGGCAGGAACATTTCATGGCGTTTGGAAGAATCCAGTAGGAGGTTAAGAAAGTGAATATGAAATTAAAAAAGGTTCTGGATGAAATCCAGAAAACAGAGGAAAGAATTACCGAGTGGCAGGAACATTTAAGGGAACTGAATATCCGAAAAAAGCAGTTGGAGGATGCGGAGATTATTAAAAGTATCCGTTCCATGAAATTAAACAGCCGGGAACTTCTGGTAGTATTGGACAAAATCCAGAATGGAACGGCTGTTTTTCCGTATCTGACGGAAGAAACTACTGTGCCGGATACAAAAAAAGAAGAGGATTGGAAGGATATTGCAGAAGAAAGAAAACTGCCGGGACATAGGGCAGAAGAAAAGGAGGATGAACATCGTGAGAATGAAAATTAAAAAGTGGCTGGCAGCGTTTACAGTGGCGGCAGGGATGGTCTTGCCTGCCACGACTGCCTTTGCCTTTACGGATGAAGCGGCTCAGCAGGCGGTGGAAGCACCTGCGCCAACAGAGACGCCAGTACAGGAGGAAGAACCGCCGAAGACAGAGGAAACACCTTTTTCTGTTCCGGGGAACGGAAGTCTGGCAGATGATAAATCAGGGGACAGCACAAAAGAGTTCCTTACGGTACAGACAAAGAACGGCAATACGTTTTTTCTTGTGTTGGACCGTTCCAGTAACAAAGAAAACGTATATATGCTTTCCATGATTGATGAGGATGATCTGGCAGAGTTTGTTACGGAAACAAAGAAACAGGAAACAGAACAGCCAACAGTCATTACACCACAGCCGGAGACAAAACCTGCAGTTGAGGAAACGGAAAAGGAGCCGGAAAAAGAAAGTAAAGAGACTAATACCGGGGCGTTGCTTGCCATTGCGCTGCTTGCCGTAGCAGGATGCGGTGGTGTTTATTATTTTAAGGTTGTAAAGCCTAAAAAAGAGGAAGAGGATGCCGGAGATGAGGATTTGGAATTTTATGAAGGAGATTACATCAACGAAGATTCTGAAAACCACATGGACGAGGATGACACAGAAGAATAAAAAACAAAGTTAAGGATGGATAGGAAAAGGGCAGCCGAAAAGAAAACGGCTGTCCTTTTTTGGAAAGGAGAATGGAATGTATTTAGTGATTGGAGAGAAACCCAGTGTATCTCAGACATTGGCGAAAGTATTGGGAGCAGGAAAAAGACAGGATGGTTATCTGTCAGGTGCAGACTGTATCGTTAGCTGGTGTCTCGGACATCTGGCGGAATACGTGTCCCCGGAGGTATATGACAGCCGCTATGAGAAATGGGAGTTTTCACAGCTTCCTATTTTACCGGAACATTGGCAGCTTGCGGTGGCAAGGGATAAGAAAAAACAATTTGAGGTATTGAAAAAACTGCTGAACCGTCCGGATTTAGAGTATGTGGTGAATGCCTGTGATGCCGGAAGGGAAGGGGAACTGATTTTTAAGCGTGTTTATGACTTGTCCGGAAGCAGGCTTCCCGTAAAAAGACTGTGGATCAGTTCGATGGAGGATGGTGCAGTTCGTGACGGATTTGCTCATTTAAAGGACGGCAGGGAGTATGGGAATCTCTGTGAAGCTGCTGTGTGCAGGGCAAAGGCGGACTGGCTTATCGGCATGAATGCAACCAGAGCCTTTACAACGAAATATTATAAACGTCTGGTGATCGGAAGAGTCCAGACGCCAACGCTTGCCATGCTGGTGGAACGGCAGGAAAAAATAGATACTTTTGTAAAAGAACCTTTTTACAAAGTTACGCTTACAGGAGATGGATTTACTGCGGTATCTGAAAATTTTAAGGAAGAGACAGAAGCAAGGAGACTGGCAGAGAGCTGTCAGGGAGAAAAGGCGGTAATTGTAAAGGTAGAAAAGAAGCAGAAGAAAACGATGCCGCCGAAACTCTATGACCTTACGACATTACAGAGGGAGGCAAACCGATTCTTTGGGTACACAGCACAGGAAACATTACAGGAGCTTCAGGAACTTTATGAGGACAAGCTGGTAACTTATCCCCGTACAGACAGCCAGTATATTACGGAAGATATGGAACAGTCAACGATGGAACTCTTGGAGGTGCTGCCGGAGATACTGCCCTTTTTAGAGGGGAATATGGGATACGATGTAGGCAGAATTATCAATAATGACAAGGTTTCTGACCACCATGCACTGCTTCCTACAAAGGAATCGGTCAAAAAAGGATTCTCACAGCTTACGGAAAAACAGAGGAACCTATATTGTATGATCGGACAGCGTCTTGCTCAGGCAGTTTCCAAAGAATGTACATATGAAGAAACACAGATTACGGTACAGTGTGCGGGACATGAATTTATGGCAAAAGGAAAGCGTATGACAGAACCTGGATTTTGGAAAATTGCCACCGGGTTTAGGGCATCCCTGAAAAAATCAGGAGAGGAAGAAACGGATACAAATAAAGAGGAATTATTGGAAGAGAATCTACAGGAGGGGATGGAGTTTTCCCGTATACAGGCGGAGGCAGACAGACATTTTACATCACCTCCGAAAGCATTTACGGAAGATACTCTGTTAATGGCAATGGAGACTGCAGGAAACAAAGAGTTTGATGCAGAAACAGAGAAAAAAGGGCTTGGCACACCTGCCACAAGAGCTGCTGTTATCGAAAAGCTGGTGTCTTCCGGTTATGCCCTCCGCAAAGGAAAACAGATACTTCCAACAGTGGATGGAAAAGCATTGACGGCAGTGATTCCAACGTATCTGAAATCTGCCGCCATGACAGCAGAATGGGAGAACCGCCTGCTTTTGATAGAAAGAGGGCAGCTTGATGGCAAAGAGTTTCTGGAAGGGGTTACAGAACTTGTAAAAACTGTCATGGAGGGATGTAAAGAAATACCGGAGGAAGAACTGCAGCGATTCCATCCGAGGGAACAGATTGGCATCTGCCCGCTTTGCGGCAGCCCGGTATATGAGGGAAAACAGAATTTTTACTGTTCCAGCCGGGAGTGTTCCTTTGCCTTGTGGAAAGAAAACCATTATCTTTCCGGTATGAGAAAACAGCTTGACAAAAAGATGGCAGTGGAGCTTTTGACAGGTGGGCGTACCCATGCAGATGATTTTTATTCCCGTAAAACAGGAAAATTATTTTCTGCGGATTTATTGTTGGATACCAGTGAGGGAAGGGTGGCTTTCCAGATGGAGTTTCCTAAAAAAAGAGGCAGAAAATACAAAGGAAAAGTGTAAGCATGGAAATGGAATAGAAAAGAAAGAGGTGGATTATCATGGCAAGATTGCAGGAGATAAGGGGACTGGCGGAATACACGGCAAAGGATGTGAGCAGTTCACCGAAGGATTGGATGAAGTATCTGGATACGGCGGCAAAGCTGTACCGCTATCCGTTCTCGGATACACTTCTGATCCATGCCCAGCGTCCGGATGCAACCGCCTGTGTGTCACTGGAAGCATGGAATCAGAGGATGGGTCGATGGGTAAATCGTGGGGCGAAAGGAATCGCCCTGATAGATGACACAGGACCGAGACGGCAGCTTCGTTATGTATTTGATGTTTCAGACACACACATGGTAAAAGGCGGAAGGACACCGAATTTGTGGCAGCTCCAGAAAGAACAGGAGGAGGCGGTGCTAGACCATCTGGCAGATGCCTATGGGCTTGAAGGGGGAGATACGGAAAGCCTTTCCAATGCACTGATGGCAGTAGCTTCTTATATGGCAGAGGAGAATCTGGAGGAAGCGATGGAGGGGCTGCAGTATGAGATTGAGGACAGTTTCCTGTATGGACTGGACGAGGACAGTATCCGTGTCATGTTCCGGGAACTGTATTCAAACAGTGCTTTTTATATTTTATCACGCCGATGTGGTATTGACCCAATGGAATATCTGGAGGAGGAACATTTTTTCGGGATTACGGATTTTAACCGACTTTCGGTTTTATCATTTCTTGGAAATGCAGTCAGTCAGCTTGTGGAGCCTATACTTATGGATATTGGGAAAACCATACGAAAAATCCAAATGGAAGAACAGGAAAAAACGGTTGCAGATCAAAACTACATCGGCTATAATGAATTTAACACGTTAATTCGCAAAAGTAAGAGCAAAGGAGAGATAGAACATGGAACTGACCTATCACAGAAAGGGAGATTATCTGTTTCCGAACCTGATAATCAAAGAGGAGACAGTGGCAATCGGGAAATACGGGATGCTTCGGAAGACATTTCTGAAGGAACATCGGAAGAACTGGTATCAGAGTATGATGCTGACCGGGAAACTGGAGAATCATCTGGCACAGACCGAGAAGGCAGCGCAGGAGAGAATGGAAGTACTGATGAAAGGGCTGCTGGAACGTTATCCGGCTCCGGAGAAGGAGAGCGATCCGATGGCATGGACAGCCCATATGAACAGCCTGACAGCGATGGCGGAGGAGAGCATCTTGACGGAATTGGTATACAGTTAAGTGAAGAAACAACAGAACAGGATTTGAGTGAAGCAGAGGAGATAGAAGCCTCTGCTTTTTCTTTGCCTGCACTTCCGACTGCAAAGGAACAGATACGGGAGATTGAGGAACGTATGGCTGCATTATATGCCGGGGAGATTTCCATATCCCCGGATGTGGTGGATGAAGTGCTGCGTGTGGGCGGCAACCGGGAAGGAAGCCAGCTTCGTATCATCTATAATTTTATGATTGAGCAGACACCGGAGGAATATACAGAATTTGTACGCCGGGAATATGGAACAGGCGGAAAGGGACTTGTCATTGACGGTACAGAGTATTCCGTCTGGTTTGATGAGCTGGGAATGCAGGTTGCAGTGGGGCATACGGTAACGGACAGGATTTTGGATAAGGTATTTCTTTCATGGGAAGAGGTAAGCGGGCGTATCCACCAGCTTTTGCGTCAGGGGGAATACGCTCCCCAGGTGGTGCTGGATGCGGCACGTTTGAATGCTTTGGAAGAACATGCGACAGTATTGGCATACATGAAACACGATATGGCGGAAGGCGTAGCAGAGATTGTGTTTGGTGACACAGAGATTTTTCATCATGGATTCCCGGATACGGTAAAAAACCTCAGTGAACTGCTGGCACAGCCGGAATATCTGTCGGAAATAAACGAGCGCCTGGAGGGCGCAGCATTGGCCTATGCGGAGGACAAAGACATCATGCGTTTTCATTTCTACCGTCCGGATAAGGTATCGGCACAGTTTAAAAAATTTGCAAAAGAGGCAGTGCCATTTGGCGCAAGAGACGGATTTGCATGGGAGGAACATCCGCTGTTTATTACACAGGATGAGATAGATTCGTTTCTTGCCCGTGGCGGTTCCTATTCAGATGGAAGGTTGAGTACCTATGCTTTTTATCTCCAGAATAAAACGGAAAAGGAAATGGCAGATTTTTTAAAGGAACGGTACGGGACAGGCGGATGCAGTCATGCACTTGACGGTGCGGATGATTCTCATGCGGACTATAACGGAAAAGGATTAAAGCTGGCGAGGGGAAGTTTTGGAAACCCGGATACGCAGGTACTATTGAAATGGCCGCAGGTAGCGAAGAGGGTAACGTATCTGATTGAAAATGATAAATTTCTAAAAGCTGCAGATTATTCCAGAATGCCGGGATACGAACGGGAACAGATGGTAAACCGTATCCTTAGTTTTTATGCCCGTCTGCCAAAAGAAACAGAACGTCCGTTTACAGATGATTTTTTCCATGATGACGCAAGAATTGAACTGGCTGCAGCACTGGAAGATACGGAAACAGCAGCAGAATTAGTGGAAAAGATGGATGCCGCCCTTGCATCCTTACCACTGGATTTTGAAGGCTATGAAGCAAAGGTACAGTTCCTTGTGGACTTACATGGATATGTGGAGGGGACGTATACCATCTTCCCGGAACGTGTGCAGGAAACAGCGGTGGAAAATGGAAAGCAGTTGTCTTTGTTTGATTGGATGGAATCTGATATACAGGATAAAGAAGAAAAAAAAGAGCCATTAGAGAAAGAAGCAGAGCAGGAGAAAGTTGTACCGGAGACAGTAGAAGGGACAGAAAAAGCAGAGGAAATCCCATTTCAGGAGCCGACAAAACAGCAAAAGGCGGAAGCAGTGGAACATGCGGACACAGCACAGGAAACCATCAGACCGGAACTGATTAATTTCCGTATTACGGATGAACACTTGGGGGAAGGCGGACCGAAGCAGAAATTTCGTGCCAATATGGAAGCGGTGAAGTTACTGCATGAACTGGAACTTGAAAACCGTCTGGCAACTCCGCAGGAACAGGAAATTTTATCCCGTTATGTAGGATGGGGCGGACTTTCACAGGCGTTTGAGGAAGGAAACAATCAGTGGGCAGGGGAATTTACGGAATTATATTCAGAACTGTCTCCAGAAGAATACCGGGCGGCGAGGGCTTCTACCTTAAATGCTTTTTATACATCTCCGGTTGTGATCCATGCCATGTATGAAGCACTTTCCAATATGGGGCTGGAATCAGGAAACGTACTGGAACCATCCTGTGGTGTTGGAAATTTCATGGGACTTGTACCAAAGAGCATGGAAGATTTGAAAATGTATGGGGTGGAACTGGACAGCATTTCAGGGAGGATAGCAAAACAGCTTTACCAGAAAAATAATATTTCTGTGCAGGGATTTGAAACGGCGCAGTACCCAGACAGCTTCTTTGACTGTGTGATTGGCAATGTGCCATTTGGAAGCTATAAAGTAGCTGACCGAAAGTACGACCGCCACAATTTTATGATACACGATTATTTCATTGCAAAATCCCTTGACCTTGTTCGTCCGGGCGGTGTTGTGGCAGTGGTCACTTCCAGCGGCACACTGGATAAGCAGAACCCGGCTGTCCGTCAGTATATTGCCAATCGTGCTGACTTACTTGGAGCCATCCGTCTGCCGGATAATGCTTTCCGAAAGAATGCAGGGACAGATGTGGTGTCAGATATTTTGTTTCTCCAGAAAAGAGATTGTGCATCTTTGGAACAGCCGGAATGGGTACAGCTTGATACAACACCGGAAGGATATAGGATGAATGCCTACTTTGTCCGTCATCCGGAAATGGTGTTAGGGGAACTTTCTGTAGAAAGTACACAGTACGGAAAACAGGAAGTGACAGTAAAACCCATTGAAGGGATGGAACTTGCGGTACAGTTAAAAGAGGCGATAAGCCATATACAGGGAGAGATTACGGAGAATACACTGGACGATTTTGAACTGACAGAAACAGACCGTTCCATTCCGGCAGACCCGGCGGTAAGGAATTTCAGTTTTACAAATGTAGACGGGAAAGTATATTACCGGGAAAACTCAAAGATGAATCCGGTGGAACTGCCAGCTTTGACAGCGGAACGTGTACTTGGGATGATTGAGCTGAGAAATGTGACACAGGAACTTATCCAGTGTCAGATGGAGGATGGCAGTGATGAAGAGATAGCTCTTCTGCAGAAAAAATTGAATCAGCAGTATGACCGTTTTTCTTCCCGGTATGGGTTGATCAGCAGTACGGCAAACCGCAGGGCATTTTCGCAGGACAGCAGCTATTGTCTGCTGGCATCTCTGGAATATCTGGATGAGGAAGGAAAGCTGAAGCGTAAAGCAGATATTTTCAGCAAGCGTACCATCCGCAGGGCAGAACCAGTGACCAGTGTGGATACCGCCAGTGAAGCCCTTGCCGTATCCATCGGGGAACGTGCAAAAGTGGATTTGCCGTTTATGGCAGAATTATCGGGAAAAACAGAGGAACAAATCACGGAAGAACTGGCAGGCGCAATTTTCCGGAATCCACTGACAGACAAGTGGGAAACCTCGGATGAATATTTGTCCGGAAATGTACGTGAAAAGCTGGGGATTGCAGAGAGATTTGCCGAAAACCATCCGGAGTATGAAGGCAATGTGCAGTATCTTAAAAAAGTACAGCCGAAAGACCTGGATGCTTCGGAGATTGAAGTCCGCCTGGGGGCAACCTGGGTTGATACAGAGTATATAACACAGTTTATGGGGGAAACCTTTCATACACCGGGCTATTATCTGGGAAGCAAGATTGATGTCCGGTATGCAGCCGTTAATGGGCAGTGGAACATTACCGGGAAAAATATGGACAACAGGGGTAATGCCCTTGTGCAGTCTACTTATGGAACCCAGAGAGCAAATGCGTACCGTCTCTTAGAGGATGCCTTAAACCTGCGTGATACGAAAATCTACGATATCATTGAGGATGCGGACGGGGAACACAGGGTTTTGAATAAAAAGGAAACCATGCTGGCACAACAGAAACAGGAGATGATAAAGGAAGCCTTTAAAGAGTGGATTTTCCGTGACATAGACCGAAGAGAGGCATTATGCAAAAAGTATAATGAATTATTCAATAGCAGCCGTCCACGTGAATACGATGGAAGCCATATTCAGTTTACGGGTATGACACCGGAAATCACGCTGATGCCGCATCAGAAAAATGCGGTTGCCCACATCTTATATGGAAATAATACACTGCTTGCCCATTGTGTCGGTGCAGGAAAAACTTTCCAGATGATTGCGGCAGGTATGGAAAGCAGAAGGCTTGGATTATCCCAGAAAAATTTATATGTGGTACCGAACCATCTGACAGAACAGTGGGGCAGTGATTTTTTGCGGCTCTATCCGGGGGCAAACGTCCTTGTTGCCACAAAGAAGGATTTTGAACCTGCCAACCGAAAGAAATTCTGTTCCCGGATTGCTACCGGGGATTATGATGCCATTATCATCGGGCACAGCCAGTTTGAACGTATTCCTCTTTCTGTAGAACGTCAGGCGGCAGCGATTGAGAAACAGATTCGTGATATTACTATGGCGATTGAGGATGCAGAAGGGCAGGAGGGAACCCGTTATACAGTCAAGCAGATGGAAAAGACAAGAAAATCCCTGCAGACAAGACTGGATAAATTAAATGACCAGACGAGGAAAGACGATGTGGTGACCTTTGAACAGCTTGGCGTAGACAGGCTCTTTGTGGATGAGAGCCATAATTATAAAAATTTGTTCCTCTACACAAAAATGAGGAACATTGCCGGAATCGCCCAGACGGACGCACAGAAAAGCTCCGATATGTTTATGAAATGCCAGTATTTAGATGAACTGACCGGAGGAAAAGGAGTTACCTTTGCAACGGGGACCCCAGTGTCCAATAGTATGGTTGAACTCTACACCATCATGCGGTATTTACAATATGATACAATCCAGAAAATGGGCCTCGGACATTTTGATTCCTGGGCGGCGGCTTTTGGGGAGACGGTTACGGCGATTGAACTTTCGCCGGAAGGGACGGGCTATCGTGCGAAAACACGGTTTGCCCGGTTTTTTAATCTTCCGGAATTGATTTCTCTTTTTAAAGAAAGTGCAGATATCCAGACTGCGGATATGCTGAATCTGCCTGTACCAGAAGCGGAATATATCAATGAGGTGCTAAAACCCAGCGAGATACAGCAGGATATGGTCAGTGCATTTGCCGACAGGGCAGAGGCGGTTAGAAGCGGTTTGGTAGAGCCAACAGTGGATAACATGCTGAAAATTACCAATGATGGAAGAAAGTGTGCGTTAGACCAGCGGCTGTTAAACGACATGCTGCCGGATGAAGCGGACAGCAAGGTAAACCGTTGCGCAAAAAATGCATATGACATATGGGAAGAAACGGCAGAAAAGAAATCAACGCAGCTTATCTTTTGCGATTTGTCCACGCCGAAGAATGACGGGACATTCAATGTATATGATGACATTCGTGAAAAACTGGTGGAAAAAGGAATACCGAGGGAGGAAATTGCATTTATCCATGAAGCGGGCACAGAAGCAAAAAAAGCGGAATTGTTTGCAAAGGTACGTGCCGGACAGGTGCGTATCCTGCTTGGTTCCACGCCGAAATTAGGAGCAGGGACGAATATACAGGACAGGCTTATTGCCCTGCATCATTTAGACTGCCCTTGGAAACCTTCGGATCTGGAACAGCAGGAGGGACGTATCCTTCGTCAGGGTAACCAGAATGAGAAGGTAAAGATATTCCGTTATGTTACGGAAAATACATTTGATGCTTATATGTGGCAGATTTTGGAGAACAAGCAGAAATTTATCAGCCAGATCATGACAAGCAAATCCCCTGTGCGTGCCTGTGAGGATGTGGATGATGCGGCGCTTTCTTATGCGGAAATTAAGGCACTTGCAACAGGAAATCCGTATATCCGTGAAAAAATGGATTTGGATATTCAGGTCAGTAAATTAAAACTGATGAAAGCGAACCATACCAGCCAGAAATACCATCTGGAGACAGACATTGCTAAAAATTATCCGGTACAGATTGCCGCACAAAAAGAGCAGATTGCAGGGCTTCGGGCGGACAGGGAGGCAGTAAAGCCGATTCTGGAAGAGAAGGAAAAAGACAATTTTTCAATGATGATTGGAGGAAAGACGTACACAGACAGGAAGGAGGCAGGAACCGCAATCCTTGCTGCCTGTGCCGGGTTAAAAGCAGTAAAAAGCAATGGGCAGATTGGGGAATTTCATGGCTTTTCCTTAAATGCATCTTATGACAGCTTTTACCAGACCTATAAACTGACAATAAAACGGCAGTGCAGTTATCAGATTGAGATTGGAAAGGATGTTCTGGGCAACCTGCAGCGTATTAGTAATGCCCTGACCGGGATAGAAAAACGTCTGACAGAAGCAGAACAGAAAATGGAGAATCTGTTAAGTCAGCTTGCCACAGCACAGGAGGAGGTGGAAAAGCCATTTCCGAAAGAGGCGGAACTGACAGAAAAAATGGAACGTCTGGCAGAATTAAATTCCCTGCTGAACATGGATGAAAAAGGAACATCCGAAGCACTTGGCATGGGGGAAGATATAGCGGCGGTGGCAGATAGTCCGAGATGTGCAGTCACGATGGCAGGGAGGGTATCAGAGCTTTCCCATACCGCAGACAGTGTACAGAAACCGTCAGTGCTTGGAAAGCTGAAGCAGGCACAAGAACGGCTTTCCCATGAGGCGAAGAATTGGAAACATACCGCAAAGAAAAAAGAACAACAGTTATAAAGAAAATCAAAATAAAGAGCAGAGAATCCCGTCCCGAAAAATCAAATCGGAGACGGGATTTTTGGAAAGGAGATTTATGGCAGAAAAAAGGGAACTGCAGATGAAAGAAATCACAGAACAGCTGGAACAGGGAGTGAAAGAACTGTTTACATCAGAAATGTATACAGAATATCTCCGAACCATGTCCCAATTCCATAATTATAGTTTTAACAATACACTTTTGATTGCCATGCAGAAACCAGACGCCACACTGGTAGCCGGGTATCAGGCATGGCAGAAGAAGTTCAAGCGGCAGGTGCGGCGAGGGGAGAAGGCAATCCAGATTATCGCACCTGCACCTATCCGGGAGAAGCAGGAAGTGGAAAAGATTGATCCGGAAACACAGGAACCTGTGCTGCGGTTTGACGGACAGCCGGAAACAGAAGAGGTGGAAATTGTGATTCCACGGTTTCGTGTGGCCAGTGTCTTTGACATCTCACAGACGGATGGAGAGCCGCTTCCGGAACTGGAGACGCCGGAACTGATGGGGAGTGTCGAAAACTTTAAAGTTTTTATGAAAGCGGTGCAGGAAGTGTCTCCTGTGCCTGTACGTTTCGATGAAATCAGCAGTGGGGCAAAGGGATATTACAGTAATACGGAGAAAGAAATTGTTATCCAAAACGGTATGAGCGAGAGTCAGACAATGAAAACAGGCATCCATGAGGTTACCCATGCGATGCTGCATGACCGGGATTTTATGGAAGAACAGGGAGAGAAAAAGAACCAGATGACAAAGGAAGTAGAAGCGGAAAGTGTTGCCTATACAGTCTGCCAGTATTTTGGTTTGGATACTTCGGATTATTCTTTTCCTTACATTGCCGGATGGAGCAGCAGCATGGATATGAAAGAGCTGCGTACCTCGATGGATACGATACGGAAAACGGCAGGTTCTTTTATTGACAGCATGACAGAAGTGATACAGCGGCTTATGCGGGAACAACCGGAACTGTCACTGTCTGCCATGAAGCAGGCAGAAATACTGATAGACAGGGTAGAACAGGAACGGACACTTTTTAGCGGCGAAGAGAGAAATCTGCTGGTCAATTATGCGTATAAGTTTGACAATGCAGAGGAAACGGAGAAACTTATCCGAAAACTGGCGGAGGCAAAGGCGATTCCAGATCTTCGTTCCGCCACAGAAATCTGCCGGGATATACAAAAAGAAATCGAGTTTCTCCCTGATGGCATGGTGGGAATGACGGAACTGCATCGTTATGGCTATCAGAATGAGGGAATGCTTCCGGTTGAAAGGGAGAGGGCACATGAATTGTTTCAGGAAGGTTTTGAGATATTCGCCCTGTATCCGGATGATACGGAGGCAATGCTGGATGATGAAGGAGAACTTGATACGCATGACGGTCTTTTCGGGATAGAAAAGGCAGTGTGGGAGAAGTACCACAGGAGGGAAGCAGTCAGAGAAGAAAGCGGAATGCCGGAAAAGGAACAAAAGTATCAGGAAGTAGAATTGTTTGATGTCCCGGCACTTTTTATAAATGAACGTGTAGCCGGGGAAGCTGTCCCGGAGGGATTGCACCGCTATGAACTACGAGGGGCAGATTATGATCCCGGTTATCCGCTTACCATAGAAAAACAGGTAATGGTCAATCATGCCGCAACCATTCTCACAGCAGTTCCGCTTTCCCTCCCAGAACAGGGATATTTCCGGCTTGGAGATGAACTGAATTTCACAGGCGAGATGGTGACACTTGCGGAGTATCAGGAAAAAATGAATGCCATAGACCTGAACATAGAACAGGAAAAAATGGAAAATGCCATCGGACGGGCAAATGAAAATCTATATCTGTCCGGTAAGGAAGAGCGGTATGCCATTTATCAGCTTGGTGATTCTGAAAAAGGAAGAGATTACCGTTTTATGGGAATGGATTTTGTGACTGCCCATAATTTAAAAATAAATGCAGAAGATTACCGTCTGGTCTATGGAGGAAAGCTGTCAGAAGGAGAAACTCTAGAGGGACTGTATGAACGGTTTAAGATCAACCATCCGGCAGGATATGAGGGACATTCACTTTCTGTCAGTGATGTAGTTGTTTTGACAAACGGGGGCAGTGCAAAGGCATATTATGTGGACAGTATGGGATTTGCAGAATTACCGGACTTTATCCTGCAGCGTCAGCATGAAGTAAAAATGAACCATAAAAGAGAAGATTCCGCTGTAACACTGGATACTTCCGGAATTGAGATTGAGCAGCATGACGGTCTTTGGCATACCGCTGATGTACGGGAAATCAAGGATGAGATATTTTATCTTATGAAAAACAATGAATATGGTGATTCGGTTGCGGCTGTCATTGTCAATGCAGACGGCGAACTGGTGGCGCAGGAATTGGAGAATGGTTTTGATAAGGGTGCAATGGAAGCAATTCAGGAGTATCTTGCGGAAAAAGGGATGACGTGGGAACCGGAACACCCGGAGAGCGAACAGGGTACATCTTTGGAGAAAAATTATCCGCCCGTTTATCCTCACACATTATCCTATGCGATGGAACATGGCGCTGCGGATGATTATCTGGATTCCAGAAAGCTGAATTTAGACTGTAAAAATGCCATTGAAGAAGCAATTAAGGAAAATTTTGATGGGATGCATCTTGCACAGGAAACTGCAGAAAAGGTATTGGAGGCATATGGTGCAGAGAGAATTTCCTTTGTGCTTGCAAACACGATACAGAAGCATTCTTATGACGGCAGATATTCCAGAGACAATAAAGCATGGGCAGAAACGATTCAAATACCGGAGAATGTCAGCAGGGGAACAGACTTGAATGCAGATTATATTGTAAACAGCCATCCGGCAGTATTGGATGGATTTGTAAATTTGTTCCGTAAAGCAGGGCAGGAGATGAACCATGAACAGGAAATGGGACAAAATGATATATGGAATCTTTCTGGTCAGGAGACAGAACTTGCATATCAGGCGGAAGACCGATTTTTGTTTATCCAGGATACAGAAGGCGGTTATGATTATACATTTTATGGTATGGATTACCGGGAGATAGACGGCGGCATTTATGAGGACAGCGATGATATGACAATCGAGGAAGCTGCGGGGGATCTTCTTGCAGAAGAGGGTTATGCGCTGGAGGACTGTACACGTATAGACTGTGAAGAACTGCAGGAGAAAACAGAAAAAGCGGCACAGGAAGAGATAGAAGAAGCGAGACATTCCTTATCTGCTTCTGATGGAAAAGAACCGGAACCCAAAATCAGCTTTTATGTGGCAGAGTGTACAGAGTTTCACATTCTTGGAGAATATCATGAAGATTTGAGCCTTCAGGAAGCGGCAGAACTGTACCAGACCATCCCGGCAGACCGGATGAACGGGATCAAAGGGATTGGTTTCCGTCTGGAGGACGGCAGTATCTATGACGGGACATATGAACTGATGACGGCGGGAAAAATGCAGACGGAATTTATTAATGAAATCCCGCATTACCGGGACAGTCCGCTGGTACAGCAGGCTATCGTGGATATGGAGAAAATTTTAGATAAATGGAAAGAGAAGGAACTGACGGAACCGGAAAAAGAAAAGCCTTTGGAGCTGGAGAAAACGGCTGAAAAAGCACCGAAAGCGGACATACAGACAGCCAAGGGTAAAGGGAAGAAACAGTCTGTCTTACAGGCGCTCAGGGAACGGCAGGCGAAGCTGAAAGCGCAGGAGACAGGACAGACAGAACAGAAAACACAGGGACGCAGAAAAGGAGAACCGGAATTATGATGAAAAAATTTGAACAGGATGAATGCCTTCTTATGGCGATTTGTCAGGAGGATACTTGCGAACAGACGAAGGAAGAGATGAAAAAGATACTTCCGTTTTTGAAGCATGATACAGAGATGACTGCTCTTGTAAAGGGGACATTGGAGAAGATGGAACATCTGACAGAGGAGGAATTTTCCAAAATGGATTTAACCCCGTATTTGACAGAACTTTTGGAGGATAAGGAATGGATATAAACCAGTTTGCGGTATATCAGTTAAAAAACGGGCCGGAGACGAGACAGATGCGTTTCCGGTCTTATGAAAAACTGCAGCAAAGCGGGATTCAGGTGCGGTACGAATATTACAGGGAGGTGTATCTTGGCAAAATGCAGCGGCAGGATACTCCCGAAAACATAAGAGAACGCCTGCAAAAGAAAATACCGAAAAGCTTCGACGGTCATTCCCTCAGTGTCAGTGATGTGCTGGTTTTGAACCGAGAGGGCGAGATTACCGCTTACTATGTAGAAAAAGAAGGTTTTACCGTCATTGCAGGTTTTATCCGCATTGGCTCATCCGGGGCGCTGCTTACCTTTGAAACTACGAATTTTCATATTGAAGGCAAAGCAGGAAGCTGGCTGGTGCTGGACACCCTGATTATAGACGGCAGGGAATTTTTTCTTATGGAACATATGGAATACGGCAGGAATGCTGCCTATGTGATACTGGATGCAGAAGGGAAAATTGTGGCGGAGGATAACCGGAACGGCTTTGATGAGAACGCAAAGCAGCAGATCAGAGAGTATCTGCACCCGCCAAAGCCTGTGCAGAAGCCAGAGGAAAAGCCGCCGCTTGAAAACTGGCAGAAGTATATGGAAAATGGGGAATATCTCCGCAGTTCGGAAATCAGTGAAGAACAAAACTACAATATGATTGACGGCAGACGGAACAATATGCCTCCGAAAAAGACCAGGACATCGGTATTGGTAAAGCTGCACCAAAAACAGGCAGAGATTGCAAAACGAAGCGGAAAGGAAGTACCGCAGATGGCAGTGGCGGAAGATATGGAGCGCAGACGGAAATAAAGGTTGTAACGTTTTATAAAAACAGAGAAGGGAAAACCGTTCAACGGATTCCCTTCTCCGGTAAAACTTTGGATATCCGATCCAAAGCTACTTTGTGTTCTTATCATATGTTAATTAAAAATAAAATATGTAGCAAAAAGGAACTCACCCTGAGTCCCTTTCCTTTGAAAATTTGGTAATGTCCCCAACACACCGGAAAGGGATTTCTTTGTACTTATATAGTACATGATTTATTGTTTTGTGTCAATATGGTTTTTTAAATAATCCAGTAATTCGGTTGTATCGCCTGTTTCTTCAAGACCCAAAACAGAATAAATTTCTTTTAATGTATCTTGTGCAGTATTTCGTTCTGCTTTAATTTTGGAAATATATGTAAGTTTATCAGAAAGCTTTTTATTTAAGTCTGCATAGTAACCAATCAGCCCCATTGTTTTTGCAAGAGCTTCGTCAACTTTCTTCATATCACTGGCAGGTAAATCACAGATATATGTACCCAAACGGGATTTACTTACACACATGATATTTGAGGCATTTGCCTGTCCGTCCAGTTTGGTAGTTGTACCATCTGCTTCATATTGTGTGGTAATGACAGCAACACAAGGTAAAGTGCTTGTATCATGTGTAATGGGAATCACGATAGTATTCCCAGATTTTAAATTTCCGATGCTATTTTGTACAATAACAGCAGGTCGTTCTTTTTGCATTTCACTTCCGATCCCCATACCGAAATTGCAACGATATACTTGTCCACGTTTTACAACTCGTCTGCTTGCGTTTACAACCAACGTATCTAAATAGAGCTGTGTTTTGAGCCAGTCTAAAAATCTTTGTACTTTATTCAGATCAATATTCATGTAATTCTATCCTTTTCTCATATTTCTTTCAATCAACATACCATATTATACCTGAATTATCAAGAGCAACTCATTTGAAACAAGGTATCTGAAAGCATTGTATAATTCCAATATTACGTGAGAGTCTGTTCTTTTGTATGAGTTTTTTGGTGAGGATATTCTTTTCCTAGAATAGAATTTATATTAGAACGAACCGTATTCAATTCTTTTTGATAATCTCGATAATATTGATACTGCTCTTGGGCTGACTTTTTCTGTTTTAACAATTCTTCTTTCTTTTCTTTCAGCAATTTCATAGAAGGGAGTTTTATATTGCCGGATTTCTCCTTCAGGAATTTCCGGGCAGTTTCATAAAGTGCAATTTCAGCGGAATGCTCTTTACGGAAAACACCCTTATTTTTACTCTGACAAAATTTAGTATAGATAGCTTTATTCGCAAGGTACTGTCCTGTGTAGTGAAGCTGTTCGTTGATTTCCCGTAAGTCTCTTTCCGTTGATTTTAGATTTTTTCGGAAAGTGTCTGTATGCTCTTTTACAGATGAAAAGGAAGTTTCCAGAGCATCGAGAGAATCGTAACCATGTTCCTGAACATAGGCTACCGTTTTTGCCATTTCTTTCAGATTGGACAGTTTTACTTTTCTGGCGTAGGCGGCATTCTGCTGAGCTTTTACACAGTTTTGCAAATCCGTAACCAAATGTAAATCTGATTTTATAAAAAGAATGGCAAACGCAGTTTCATGTGGAATGGAACTATTTTGAGCAGCATACATTTCCGGTGCAGGTATGGCGGCTTTCGGAACGGGAGTTACAACCTCTTCATCGTGACATTTTACATTATTTCCTATTACCTGCAGAAGATAATTCTTTTCATAATGGGTTCCCAGATTTCTTCCGGTAATCGGTTTAGTACGTTCCGGATGGAGATAACTGAATCGTCCTCTGCTTTCTTTTATAAGTATCCCATACTTTTCAGAAAGAATCTTTTGAAATTCTTCCAGAGTATGCGCTGATGAAACGGCACTATCAATGGAGTCCCGTAAAAATTGTTTCTGTGTCTGGAATTTAGTATTACGGGGAGTGACGCCATCGGCAATCATACGTTGATTTTTCGTATCAAGTTTTTCCTGCCCTCTGCGGTTTGCCCAATATTCTTTTTCAGTAATTTTCCTTTCGGCAGGAGTCAGCAAATCCACCTGATTCAGATTTTCCCGGCGGCACATATCCATCACTTCCTGCTTGAGATGAATCAGATATTTTTTTGTTAGATGATGTTTGTTCCCTGCAAGGGAATCACAGGGACGTTCCATAAAGTCCTGACGTTCTACATCAAATTTCCGCAGGCTGTTGATTACAATATGTACATGAATATTGCCACTTCCATTGTGTCCGTCTGTATGTGTGCAGACGAGAGCCTGATGTCCGGGAAAATTCTTTTTTGTATATTCCAGACCTAACTGTTGGGCACGTTCTCCTGTTAATCCATGCTCATCCTTGTCATTCGGATCAAAGCTGAGAATATAATGGTGCGATTTAATTTCATTATAATTTTGGTTTTTATGGTAAGCTGCATTTAGTTCCATACATTCCGTATCAAAGGTAAAGGGATCACAGTTGATTCCGTCCAGATAATATTCTTCACGAGGCTGCAGATGTCCGTTCTCATCAAGCAGCGGTTTCTTTGTGGATTCATCATATTGAAAAATCAAATACCGCTGTGCCTCTCCGTAATCGGCATTTTTACTTGCTATGTGTTTCAGTATCGCCATGAAAAACTCCTGCCATTTTGGTCACTTTATATTTCATCTCATAAAGTTCGGTAATACACTGGTTAATTGCTGCCCTCATTTCCTGTGAATGGATTCCACCCTGATTAAAATATTTTGCAATCTGGTTCAGGTTACTGCCTATCTTTCCAAATTCAGAAATCAGTTTTTTCAGTTCCGGCACATCAGCCACTACTTCATATTTCATCGTAATACGCTGGTTCATCACTTGCTTACGTGCATATTCCGCTACAGGCAGATTAGCTGTTTGGGCATTTTCTGTGACAATATCATATTCCGTATCATTAAGACGGAGCATGATGTGATGATTTCGTTTCAGTTCCTTTTGCTTTTTTGGTCTTGCCATGTTTTATCCTTTCTCGTGATGGAAACCATCACGCTGCGACTATATTCTATATAGAAGCCGAAAAACACAGCTTGCTGTGTAAGAAACCGAGGGAATGGGGAAACGGAATCCCCATCAAGATTGCCCGTAACCAAAATCCACAAAGTGGGTTTTGAGTTACTTGGGCGAATCTTGCTTTGCATTTTATTAGAAAGTAGAAAAAATTACAATAAAGTAAGGCGAAAATTACATGAGATAGGTATACAGAATAAAATTTGTTATAATATTTATAAAAATTGAAGGAATAAAAAATTAGGAAATGATGTGAATTAAATACTATAATTCTAAAAGATTGGTGGTGGAAATTTAATGGATAGCTTGTTTTTAATAATAGGATATTTGTTGGGAATTAGTAGTGGGGTAATACTGAATAAAGGCATACTAAGTAAGAGTGATTTTAAATGTTTACAGATATTAATTGATAGAAAGAAAATTGAAATTTATTTTGAAGGGAGAGCTATTAAAAGCGTAAGAGAATTGATTTTTTATTTAAGAAAGAATGATGATAGGTAAGTGTGAAATAAAAAGTAAATTTACCCAATCTAGGGAATGCAATTAATATGGAGGCTAGAATATCTTTATAAGCAAGTCTAGTGAAACAAGAAATGGATTACTTTGACTACTATTTGTATTGCCAACTAAAGTTGGTGGAATGGAGATTAAAATGAAGGAAATTAAAAATATTCTTTTTTTTATAAAATATATAAAACCACAATGGAAAACTCTGCTTACAGTTATAGTCTTAACAATTGTAGCGACAGGTATTGGACTATATTTACCAATAATAAATAGTAATTTAGTTGATAAGGGGATTCTTGCAAAGAATTTCGACTATGTTTTAAACATTTCAATAATTTATACACTAGCATACGTTGTCAAAGGATTTATAGGATTATTAATTAGTAGTTTAACTGCAATAATGAATTCAAAAATAAGATTTAAGATGAATCAAGATGTTTTTAAAGAAATAGAGCGATTCAAATTATCTTATTTTCAAAATAATGATCCAACTATGATTTATAATAATATTACGACAGATATAAATAATGTATCTAAGCTATTCGATGGAAATTTACTTAATGTATTTACTCAAATGTTATATTTAATAGGTGGAATAACATGTGTATTTGTGATTAATTATAAATTGGCGCTAGTAGCAATAGCAATAATACCAATAAAATATTTTAGTATCAATTTTTTTTCAAAAAAAAATAAGGTATTAACAAAAGAGTATCTTAGTATACATACCGATTATGCTCGGTGGTTTCAGGACACAATACAAGGAATTAGAGATATAAAGGTATTCAATTTATATGAAAAAAAAGAAAATGAATTCAGTAAAGTAAAAACTAAGTTTATAAAATATGAAAGAATGTTTTCTATTATATCGAGTGCTAAAGAGGAGTTTGACAATTTTATTACACAATTTATAATTATTATAATATACATATTGGGGACATTTTTTATTATAAAGAATGAATTGACATATGGTACAATAGTAGCTTTTTTGACATATTTGGTGTATGTATCTACACCTATTTCATATTTAACAAACATTAAATTTATTTTTTCAGGTATTATTCCATCAGCAAAAAGATTAAAGGAAATATTTGAAACTGAAAAGGAAATATATAATCAAAAAATACCAGTTTCAGTATTAAAGGAAGATTCAATAATTGAGTTAAAAGGGGTTTCATATTCTTTTGCTGATAAGAAATTAATAGATGATATAGATCTTACATTTAAGGTTGGCGAAATAGTTGCATTGGTAGGGGATAATGGATCAGGAAAAACAACAATAGGAAATTTACTATTGAGATTTATTGAACCAAATGAAGGAGCAATTTTATTGGATGGGATAAACATTAAAGAAATGGATTTGAATTCATATAGAGAAATGTTTGCAGTTGCGGATGCAAAATCTCACTTGTTTCAAGAGCGGTTAAGTTACAATATAAATTTCAATGAAAAAGAAATAGACGAAATAGATGATATTATTCAAAAAAGTCAATTAAAAAATTCGGAAATTGTGTTAATGCGCTCACAATTGAAATTATGTGAATCAAATGTTTCATCAGGAGAAAAACAGAAAATAATAATTGCAAGAGTATTTTATGCTGACAAACAAATATCAATTTTTGATGAAGCAACAGCTAATTTAGATAAAAAATCCAGAGAAAATATTGAGGAGGTAATGGTAAAAAATAGCAAAAATTCGTTGAAGATTATTATTACACATAGTAAAGATATTTTGCAATATGTTGATCAGATAGTAATGCTACATGAAGGTAAAGTGACATGTTTTGAAAATGTACAGGAAGCAGAAAAAAATAAAAATTTCAATAAATTATTTGCAAAAAAATAAGGGTAGTGGACATAAATATGTTTGCTATAAATCGGGCATCTAGTAGAAAGGAGAATATATATGGGATATACAAAACCTATTTATGATGAAGTTGAAGTGAATGAAGTGCCAGAACCACAAACCAGAAGTGCGATTGTAGTTGTTGTGCTTGCAGGAATAATTGCTGGCGGAGTTAGTGGTTGCTCTAAAAAGAAATAGATAACGATAGAAATGAAAAAAGTGTAATAAGTTTGTGAAAAATTAAAACTAATCTAGATGCCCAAATTAATTTAGTTTTAAATTTAGAGTTAAGAATCTGGAGGTTATTGGGGAGGTCACTTATGATAGAATTAAAGCAAAAACCAAAACGAAAAACGGAACAATGGGGATATGTGGACGATAATACTATTGAAATAGTACATATTACAGTTTTTCATTTAAATCATGTAGCTGCATTTGTTTGGGAGCTATGTGATGGAAACCATGAAATAAAAAACATTGTAAATGAGGTATATCAAAAATATAGTATTGATAAGGATATGCAAGATGAAGTGTTAAATGATATTTTGCAGATATTAGAAGGATGGAAATATGATGATTTAATAATTATGAATTTTTATCCGATTCATTCATTCAGTGAGTATTGTTCTGATGAATATGATTTAATATTAGAGGAGAATAGTGAAAAAGACATTCTTTTGATTTTTCCACCATCACCATCACCTATGTCGTATGGTGATCCAACAAATGTATTTGAACCATTAGGAATTAAATATATACAATCGTATTTATTACAGAACGGATATAGCAGTGTGGTAAGCGAAAATTTTTGGACAGTACAGTTGAATGAAAAAACAATTTTAAAGCTTATAAGACATTACAAACCAAAGATTGTTGGAATTTCTGCGATGACTGAGAATTTTGAGAATGGGATGAGAATTGCAGAAATTATAAAACAATATTCTAAAGATATAATTGTTGTGTGTGGAGGAGCTCATGCTACTTATGAGGATAGGAGAATACTTGAGAAATATCCATGTGTAGATGTTGTTATTCGTGGGGAAGGAGAAATAACATTTTTGGAAGTAGCAGACTTTTATTTGAGGAATATGGGAGATTTAACCGAGATTCAAGGAATTACTTATCGAGCTTCTGGACAATTGATTCATAACAATGATAGAACGCTTATAGAAAATTTAGATAGTTTGCCATTTCCTGTTCGAAGCCGTATCAGAGCAAATAAAACAGTAGGAATACAAACAAGTCGAGGTTGTCCAGGACAATGTATATTCTGTTGTGCAGCTAAATTATCGGGAGGACGATATAGAATGCGTTCGGCTGAGAATGTTGTATCAGAAATAGAAGAAATTTATAATCGTGGAGGACGAAAAATATTTTTTCAGGATGATACAGTTACGGTACATATAAGACGTTTGAGGAAAATTATGAGCATGCTTATTGAGAAAAAATTAGATTTAGTTTGGATGGCAGAATCAAGGGTGGATGTTATTTCTAAGGATAGTGCCATACTAAAAGAGATGAAAGAGTCAGGGTGCATCGCTTTACAATTTGGAGTAGAGTCAGGTTCACAAGAGATATTAGATAAATTGAAGAAAAATATTACTATTAATCAAATTTATACTTCTGTAAGAGCTGCAATAGATGTAGGCATTAATGTTATGTGCACATTTTTAATAGGTCATCCATTTGATACGCCTAAAACAATTTTAGAAACATTTGAATTTGCTAAAACATTGATTGATCTCGGGGCGACAACGGCGTTATCGATTGTCTGTCCGTATCCAGGAACCGCAATTAGAGAGGAAAAAGAAAAATATAAAGTAAAGATCTATCCAACAGATTTTAAAGATTATAATACGCTAACTCCAATTATGGATATCGAATGTATGGAACGAAAAGAAATCAAAAGATACTTTTATTCTTTAGGTAAGCAGTTACAAGAATATGAGAGGGAAAAGAGGAAATAAGGTATGTTGAACAAATTATATGAACTTAATCCATTTTTTGAAATATCAGTAAATAATATAACGGTATTATGTAATTTAGATAATGCTTTTGCCTTTCGGTGCAGTGATATTATGAATGAATTTAAAACATTATATCCTGAACATTGTATAGATGAAATAGAAAATATATTGGTAAAAAAATATGCTGGCACGGTTGTAAAAAGATTTTTAAAAAAACTTGAATTATATCATTCAGTATTATTTAGGGAAAATTTGAAGTCTCCATTTTTTTATGAGAAATATTTTACAACGTTAACATTAAATGTAATACACACATGTAATATGAGATGTAAATACTGTTTTGAAGAAATTGAATTTCGTAAAGATACGGAGATTATGAATGAAGAAATAGCTATTAAGGCAATAGATATATTCTATAATCAATTGAATGGAAAAGTTGGGCATATAATTTTTACAGGGGGCGAACCTATTTTAAATTTTCCGTTGATAAAGAAAATAGTTAATTACGTTAAACAATCAAATTATAAAATGACTTATATGATAAAGACAAACGGAACATTGATAGACGAAGATATAATGTTTTTTTTAATGGATAACGATTTCGATGTTCAAATTAGTTTGGATGGTTGCAGAGAAGCAAATGATATGAATCGTGTATATATGAATCAAGAGGGAAGTTATGAAGACGTAATAAAAGTTATAAACAAATTTGTTGAAAATGGATATAAGGATAAGCTATCCATTCATGGAACAGTTACACACCAAACGATTCAATATTTACGTGATTCATTAAAGATGATGCGTACGGAATATAAAGGGATACTCTTTGAAATAAAAGAAGTAATGGGTAGTTCAGAATCACAATTTTTACTTACTAATGATGATCAAAAGGAATACTTAAGATGTCAATTAGATGAACAAATATCGGATGATTTTACACAAGGTGATTTTTTGAAAAATAGATATGTCTGTGGAATTGGAATGTGGCATATTTCTGTTGATACCAATGGAGAGTTATATCCGTGTTATAGATTAAGCGGAAAAAAAGAATTTAAAATGGGGAATGTGAGTGATGGGAAATTTGTAAAAAGTAAAAATCATAAATTGAATGAAATATATAATCTTTATAAAAATCCAAATTGTCAAAAGTGCTATTCAATTAATTCCTGTACTACAGGCTGTTATGCAGATAAACTTCTGATGGATGAAAAACAGTTATGTGAACTTAGTTATAGAAATTATATAGAAGAGTATTTAACTGAATATTTTTCTGATATTAACAAAGTGGCTTTACTACCTCAAATTTAATATATGATAAACAAAGTAAGGAGAAGTTGGAAATGAAAAAAAAGGTGTATTTGAGATATATGTCGAATACAAATAATCAATATATTTATGATGATGCGTCAGGTAATATATTTCAATGGAATAATCTATATGAAGAAATTATCAATATGTATTGCGAACATAATCTTACGACTATAACAGAAAATTTATTGGGGAAGTATAATATAGATGAAATACAGGAAGCATATAAATTTTTGAATTATTGGATTAACAAATATCATGCTTTTTATAGAGATGATAAGAATTATAATTTTGACGAAATCGAAACAGAAGATAAGTTGTATGACTTAATGAAAAAAGTTAACACAACTTTATTGATTTCATTAACTGATCAATGTAATTTGAGATGTAGATATTGTATTTACTCAGAGGAATATGAGTATACAAAGGAAAAATCCAATAAGTATCTTGACATGAGTACGGCAAATAAAATAGTAAAATTTTATCTTGGATTTATTAAAGAAGCGATAGAACAAAATCCCACTCGAATTTACAATATTTCATTTTATGGAGGTGAACCCTTATTAAATTTAAAGGTTATGTTGAAAATAATTGATTCATTTAATAAGGTATACCCTAGGCGTTTTCAATATAATGTTACGACAAATGGTCTTGGTTTAACTTTAGATGTTTGTAAAGAATTGGAAAAAAGACATGTTAATATTCTTGTGAGTTTGGATGGACCAAAAGAAGAAAATGATCGATTGAGAATTGATTTAAAGAAAAAAGGTAGTTTTGATAGAATTATAAATAATCTCAAAATTATTAAAAACGCATTACCTGATTATTATGCAAGTAAAATGGGGATAGCTGCTGTTTATGATTATAGAACCAATATTATTAGAACTAATCAATATTTTGGGGAAGAGTGTGGTAGTAAAAAATTACCTCCTATCAAAATTGTAAATCGTGTATCGGATATTAACACGAACTATTATAGCAAGTTTTCAAAAGAAGAAAAGAAAACTTACTTTAATCAACTGAATGAGTTAAAAAAAGAATATGTTAAGGGTATTCTAAATAACCGAGCAAATAATTCATATTTAAATAGTTTATTTTCTATGAATTATATGATGATAATGCTTAGAAAACGTGCATACGATTTATTGCCGGCAGATATTCCAATAGGAGGTTCCTGCTTTCCAGGACAAAAACTTTTCATAGAAACAGATGGAAAGTTTAATATATGTGAGAGAGTAAATGGATCCCATTCATTTGGTAATGTTGATGAAGGTATCAATATGCAAAAAGTTGCAGAAATTCTTCTTACTTATAAGAAAGAAATTTTAAGAAATTGTGTAAGTTGTCCAATAACTAAAATATGCCCCTACTGTTTTATGAATTTTGAACAGGAAAGTGATTTTCAGTATGATAGCTTAAAGTGCAAAAATATGATAGAAAAAGTGAAAAATAATTTATGTGAGTATTCATCATTACTAGAAATAAAACCGGATATTAAATTTGTGTCAAACCTTGAAAATATACTTAGAGATGAATTTATTAATATATAGGGGGGATAAATTTTGTTTTTTAGATTACACAATTATGTATATAAGATTGGAAGAAGCAATAGTATGTTATACAATTCTGCCAATAATCAATGGTATATGTTAGATGAAAAATGTAATGAAATTCTTGATTTATGTGAGAACAATACAGAGATAGAAAAGATAGATGTTGAGCATAATATTGTGAGTCACTATCTTAGTGATTTATCTAAAAAAGGTCTAGGTACGTATTATACAACTCCAATACATATTGACAGGATATTGCCTTTTGCACCAATGATCATTGATGATAATTTTATGTTAATTAATTTGTATATTGAATTTGCAACGGAGTGTGATGCAGCATGTTATTATTGTGGGAAAAGTGATAATCAGTTTTGGCAATTGTGTAGAAGTTGTGTAATGAATGATAAGGGTAAGAGCAAATTAAATTCTGAAACAGTATCGGTTTATATTGAAATGGTGAAAAAATACAAGCCACTAAATATCATTATCAGAGGTGGAAATCCATTTTTGAAAAATAAAGATATGCTATATTACTTTCTGGATGAAGTAGTCAAACATATACAGGGAAAAATAACTATTGTTTGTAGTGGAATGAATATAAATAAATCTGATATATTAATGTTAAAAAAATTTAAGGATAACATTGTATTAAATATAGTTTATTGGGGAATATGCGCAGAAGATTATGAGAGAGTTAATGGAAGTTCAAATATATTTTTTGAACAAAATAAACTACTGGATAGGTTAGAAAATGAAAAAATACCATATTTAATCTCATTTAATTTGTCAGATAGAGTAGAAAAGCCATTAGAGTCTATTGATGACTATTTTTTTCAAAGTAGAGGGAAAATACCAACCATTTGTGAACAATATACAAGTAAAAAGAAATTATTATCCGCATCAGAAAAAAGAAGAAAACTAAAAGGTACATTGAATGAAATAGATTTCTATTCTAGAAGAAAGTACAATGCTTGTTTGTTTGGAAGTATATCTGTTAATATCTCGAGAGAAATTACACCATGCCCTGGAATACGAAAAAAAGTTGGTAAACTATGTAATGATGGTAGCTGTTGCATAGATATCGAGTTAAGAGAATCATATTGGAAATCAACCAAAAATGATACTAATTGTAGAAACTGCGGATTAAAATATATGTGCGTAGATTGTAGTGCTCTTAATCTGGATTATTCCAAATGTTGCAAGTTTTATGATTATATTAAGTCACATAATGTAATCGAAACAATTGGGATAAGATAGAAATTTAGACTATAAAAATAACAGGGATATTAAAGAAAAGTGGATATAGGAGGTAAATTTTATGAATGAAAATCAAATTTATACAAATGGGACTGATGTAGGAGTATATGCAAATAACTGTGCAGTTGGGTGTACTGCAGGTTGCGGACTTCTTTGTGGGGGTTCATGTATTGCGACAGGCGGAACAGCAGTTGCAGTTGGATCAGCATTAGCAACAGGTGGCGGTGCAACAGGCGGAGCAGCATTAGGCTAATAGTAATTGTATAATGCTAAGTAACTAGAAAATAGATAGGAGTTTTTCTTTGCGTGTTTCAGATTTTAAAGGATAGATAATTATCTATAGGAATTAAAAATATTATTACTTCTAATAATATGGAATCTATGAAACAAAATATCTCAGTTATTTTTATATACTCAAACTTTTCATTTGGATAAGTGTCATACACCTTGAAATTCAATACTATCAGGCATAAAATAATAAAAATTTGCTAAATATAATTAATCTATATATTCGGAAATTAAAAGTTTAAGTGATATGATTTCTGGAAAATAAAGACTAAATTATTGGTAGATATTGAACTTTCAAAGTGATGGTTGAAACTTATGTGAGAATATTGAGTTATATATAGGAAGTGGGAGGCGTGGTTGATTTTTAACGTACGCCTCTTCACTTATTTTGAATAGTAGTGGAATGATTGAATAATAAAATAGAGGAGGAAAAATATATGAAAAGAGTGGTTGAGATAACTACAATTTTAATCAGTATTGACCAAATATTTAAAAGTTATTTTCAGTTTTTTTTTCCTAATCATAAGATTGAATGGAATGGATGGGGAGTTACATATAAGAAAAATTATGGCACATGGTTAATTCCAAATGCAACAAGGGGGAATATAATTCTGTTAATTATAGGTTGTGTGGTTATTCTTTTTTTTGCAATTTATTTATATAAATATTATACAATGAATGTTAGAACTGGAAAATTAGTGGATGCTATTTTTTCTCTTTTATTGGCAGGAATAAGTAGCAATATATTCATAGATCAGGCTTTATTGGGATACATAAGAGATTATATAATTAATCCCATAGCGATTTCTAATTTGTCGGACATATATGTCAATTTGATGGTTGTTTTAATTGTAATTGAATCCATTATATTACATAGAAATAAAAAAAACAGGAAAACTGAAGGAGAAAGAAATAGCCTAAAAAAGTACTTTCTTTTTATCTATAGTGATATTAAGAAAAGAATCCAATAAGTAGTGATGTGAAAGTCGTTTAACTCTTTTTAGTGAGAGATACTGATAAGTTGTGAGATATTAGTGAATATTCTTGTGCGATGAAATCACACTTCCGGAAATTTGGAAATCAGAGTTCCGGTACTCGGAAATCGCCTATTTTGTGCTTGATGACTTATCCATTTCTGTTTGGATATTGGTCAAGACCTTGCCGCATCTGCGGTGCGTAGCAGTCTTTACCAATGTCTCAACAGAAATTATGATTCGGTATGCACAAAAACGGATCTAAAAAGTGATTTCCATATCACCGGACAGCTGATGTAAAACCATCCGGAATATTCAATTAGATAGACGCAGAGCAATGTGAAGTGTTCTCACTTTTTAGGGATGCTCGGAAATTCAACACTAAAATTGTATTTGAATGAATATTTTAGCGTTTCTGTCTGGGATTTCCGACCAGAAAGAAACGGTAGAACTGGTGATTGTCTGATAAGTGATAAACAAGCCAAGTCAAAAGCCTCCCTCCTCAGGAATAACGATTTTATAAATTAAGAAGTAAGGTTTTCAGAGACGAGCATAGTCGTTTTGAAGCGGATTATGAAACGTTCTACCGTGGTCGTGATTTGAGTGAGATTTATCATTTCACAACTACCTATTATATTCATATTTCATATGGCACATCCAAACGGCCGGGTTTGCGGAGCAAAACGGCTGAAATACAAAGCCGAACGGTCAATATTAAAATATACATAGCAGATCATTTATAGTTCTGCTTGATTCCCCACTTTACACTTGCATTTTGGTGTCAGTGGGGTATTCATGCCGGCTTTAGTCCTTTACGTTTACAATGAAGTGTAAAGTAAATGTAGTACATGAGATTCTATCAGCACAACGACAGTTCTAAAATGCATTTGCGACTGCTGGATGGCAAAAAATACATTCACATAATAGGAGTAATACTTAATATATTGTTTTCCTATTGTAAGCAATTTAAAAGTTACAAAGTAATACTTTTATAGTAAACATAGAGTTGTTAAAATCAATGGAAACGGATCCATGATATTTGGTTGCCACTTTTTTTATAGAATATATCCCATATCCATGATTGGTAGAATCAGACTTTGAAGTGATTAGTTCGCCAGATGGATTAAATATGAGTTTGCCCTTATAGGAATTTATACATGTAACAATTAAGGTTTCTTTTTCATATCGAGCGAGTAGTTTAATAGTGTTAGATGAATCTGAATTTGGTAATACAGCTTCAATCGCATTATCTATAATATTACCAAAAAGAATTCCTAAATCTGCAGCTTGAAATGGAAGAACAGGGGGGACATTTACATCTATAAATAAATTTATAAAAGCTTTGTTTTGGATAGCGGCAAATTTACTATTTATGAGAGAATCAAGAATAATATTTCCTGTTTTTGATATGGTGGTATTGCTTAAAGTAGGAACTAAATCTAAACTATTCATATATTCTTTTGCTTTCTCATATTGATTTTCAATTAGCAGTTTTGTGAGTATAGAGTAATGGTGTTTAAAGTCATGTTGCATTTTTCTGAATGTAGAGTACATTTGCTCACGTTCAGTGTTAGATTTTTCAAAGGCCTTTAGTTGCTGTATATATATTGTATTTTGATGCTTTATTTCAAATTCTTGGGCGAGAAGAATATATACTTTAAAAATAACTAAATTCATAACCAAAATTATTAAAAAGCTTATTATAGAAATCCCTAATACAGACTTTTGATTTGATTGTCCACACAAATAAAAAATATTATACATTATATAAAGGCTTCCGGCAGGAATTAAAGTTATTAATATATAATATTTTGAGGGTATATTTTGGACTTTTTCATTTGAAAAAAATTGTCTTAAAATAATAACTAAAAGTAATGTTAAAACTTTGGACAGTACTGAACCTACAAAGCTTAAATTTATAATATTTAAGTTAATTAATAGAAAAAAAGCGCCTATCAAAAATTCCTGTATAGTCCAAATAGAACAAATCAAAACGGAAACAATAATTTTGGAAAAAATATTTCCAATAAAATAATATAAGCAAATAAAAATGACTAAAATAATATTTAATGTTAATTTGAAAGAAGAAGATATAGAAGCACAATTCATGAAAAATAGTTGCCAAATAAGATAAATAATCCAGAAAAAGGGATTGTATTCATGTGCTTTTTGTTTTTCAAAAAAAATAGAAAAATAAATTTTTAGAATAATTATTGCAATAAAAATAGTAATAATATTAACAAAAAAATTAAAATTCAATTAATTCTTCTCCTTTGATCTTACAGAAAACTTCATTTACAGATTTTCTACGTTTTTCGCTTATGGTAAATTCTGTACCATCTAATAATTCAATCATATCGTATCTATATTTTTTAACATAGCTAGGGTTTACAAGAAACGATTGATGGATACGATAAAAAAGAATATTTTTTTCTTTTAAAAAATTTTCAATATCATTGAGTTTTTCATAACATTGCATAGTTCCCAGTTCAGATATAATGTAGGTAATTCGTTTGTTGCTTTGAAAATATAAAATTTTATTTAGCTCTGTTTTGTAAACTTCTCGATTGAATTTGTATTGAAAATACAGAGGTTTTACCAGAAGTTTCTTTATGGCAGAAAAAAAGTACAATTCAAATTTTTTTTGATCTATAGGTTTTGTTAAAAAACGAAAAGCGTCAACTTCAAAAGCTTCTTTTGCAAATGACTCATGGCTAGTAACATAAATTAAAAGAGATTTTGAACCAAGTTGTCGAAGCTCATGAGCTACTATTATTCCGTTTTTGTGTTTCATTTCGATATCTAAATATATAATGTCATAAATGTGTCCATTTGTTATATGCTGAAGTAATGTTGCGCCATCATAAAAAATATCAATATTCACATCTAAACTTTTATCTTTGCTCAACAAAGTAAGATTCTTTTCTAGAACAGAAGTAAGTATTATATCATCATCACATATTGCAATATCAATCATCGTTTGTCACCTCGTAAGTGAATATCGTTAATAAGAAAGGGGGATTCCAACAGGTTAGTGCAGGCATTATCTTCTGTTAGAATATTTCTTTGGAAAATTAGCATACTTTCCAGTACAGAAAGTATGCTGTCTTTTGCTTTGAATGAATCCTATTAACTTAGGATCAATACTTTTGCCAAGCACATATTCGTTTTGTGGTGTATGAGCACTTTTCGCAAAAGTGTGGCTTTCAAGTACCTTAAACATAAAAAAGAGAATACACGTTCTTTTTTTAGTACTCCTGAATTTTTGGAAAGAGTGCACTATTCAAACGGAATATACAGGTGGAAAAAAGTACTGAAAATAACTATAATTACCGCCATTATACATAGTAAAGTATTTAGATTCAATAAAAACAAAATTATTTTGTAAGATTTAAGGCATATTTAAGCAATTGGGAAAGATCATATCGTTTATCACGGGGGCATTCTTCCAATATTTTATCAAATATTAGAGTTGAGTTTATATTTCCTGTTAACACATAAGTAAGATCAACATCCAATTTTTCATGAAGTAAGATTAACTTTTCTAAAGATAATCCGTGGCAACCTCGTTCTATTTTTCCGTAATAGGCTGGACTAATTTCTATTATTTCGGAAAATTCTTCTTGGGTGTAGCCTTTATTTAAGCGAATTTGCTTTAAACGTTTGCCTATATTTACATATAATTCTTTGGTGTTTGATTTAGATGTTACGTGTTGAGTCATGATGCCTCCGCCTTTTTTGATAATAGTTTCTATAAATGTATAATACACGACATATAGTATAGTTTTAATATATAGATATGACTTATTTAACGTCAAATATGTACATATATATCGGAAAAATATAAAAAACAGTATTTAGAATAGGACATAATGGAATAGGAAAAAGTTACATGTAAGTAGGGAGAAAATTACATGTAACGGCGTAGAGAACTGGAAAGCTATATACTCTTATGTAAAAGAAAGGGAGGTAGGTAAATATGAAGAAAAGAAAACGAAATGTAGCAGTAAATGGATTGATGATGTTTGCGTTATTTTTTAGCACAGTGGCAGCTAATACATATTGTATGTGTATTTTTCATCAACCGAGAAAACCTAAGGAATTAGAGAGACTGAGAAAATTTTAATGGAAAAACGCATAAACGCATTTGTAAAAAGATATTTTACAGGTGAAGAGCTAATTATCTATCAGTATGGCTTATTAGTCGGATGTCAGTTTATCATATTTTTAGTCTTCACTGTAATAATTGGAATATCCTTGGGGATGCTAATAGAAAGTGTAATATTTTTGCTCACTTTTTATTCAATACGTTCATACATAGGGGGAGTACATTTATCAAAATATAAATGGTGTTTGTTATTATCATGTACCGTTGTAGCAGTACTGCTAGTTACAGTAAAATATACAAATTTGAAGAATTTTTATGGAATAACATTATTTATGTGTATGATGATATATATATATATAATTTGCAATTCAAAATGTTATGATCCTAAGAATTTTGAGAAATGTTATTTTATTAAAAAGATAAAAACGAATGCTGCGAAAGTAGTATGCTTATATGTTTTTTTTCTTACCATTGATTATAGGAATGGTTTAGAGATTATAGTATATACCTTAGTAACGGTAATATTGGCAAAAATGATAGGCAAAAAGAAGATGGAAAACCTTTAGAACATGAATATATCTATAGTAATAAGCCTGCAAATAAAAAGTTAAGGCTAGATTGAAAGGACTTTGAAAATTTTATACAGATTGAAAATTAGGCATCAAAATAAGAGGAAAAGTATGAAATGGAAATATAAAGAAGTAAATAGAATGTTGAAGTATGGCATGGGTTTAATGTTTATGGGGTGTGGAACAGTACTTATGTTGAAAAGTGATTTAGGCGTAGCGGCATTTGACGCTTTATGCATGGGGATGTCTAGAATAGTAAACTTCTCAGCTGGAAAGTGCTGTATGGCTTTAGGAATTCTAATAATTTTTTTAAATGCGGCTTTGGAGAAAAAAATTCCTAATATTTTTTCATTTTTAACGAGTTTAATTGTAGGTATGTGCATTGATTTTTGGATGAAAATGATTGGTTACAATCCCAATGAAAGAGTATGCCAATTTTTCTTTTTAATAATAGGTATACTGATAAATACTTTTGGGATAGCTTTATACATATCAGCAGGATTATCTAAAGGACCAATAGATCAGTTGATGTTAAATATAAGTAATTTATTAGGCATTAGTATAAGATTGGGAAAAACATACATAGAAACAGTTTTTTTAATAATCGCATTGGGACTAAAAGGACCGATAGGCATAGGTACAATTGTTGTTACTTTTGTGTCAGGTGCTTTAATACAAAAATTTTTATACATAATTAAAGAAAGGAAAGAAAAACGAGATGGATATGTTACAAGAGAATAAAAATAAAAATGTGGTGGTTTTATTTTCGGGAGGAATAGATTGTAGTTTAGTTTCTCTATTGTTGAGAAAAGAGGGGTATAGGGTGCATTTATTGCATTATGATCATGGGGCAAGCATCTCTAATGGGTTACATCGCATTAGATTTCAAGAGTTAAAAAATTTGATGGGAGAAGAAAATATTTTACTGCAAGAATTGTCGCATAGAGGACTTTTTCGAAAATTGGCTTTGGCAAATATAGAAAATGATTTTGCACAGTACAAAACAAATATGATTTGTTTAGGATGTAGATTGGCGATGCATATAGAAACGATTACATATTGCTTGAAAAATAATATACATATTGTGGCGGATGGAAGCGTAAAATATCAAAATGATTTTCCAGAGCAAAATGGTGTGGCACTAGAAATTTTTAGAGGGCTATATGAAAAATATGGAATAGAATATAAGACATTATTATCAGAAGTTAATTCAGCCAAAGATGTGAAATATAGATTATTAGATAATGGAATTTCTATACAGTCTATGGAAGATACATGCTTATTTAGTAATACATTTAACAAGGCAGAAGAAAAATCTATAAAGGAATTTTTAAATGCAAGGTTACCTATTTGTGATACGTACATAGAAGAAAAATTGTGCTTGATGAAGTAAAGGGAGGCAGATGGCTATGATTGATAAAGTAGGGGGCATAATAATAAAAAATAAAAAAGTGCTCGTTGTTCGTAAAAAAACAAAAGAAAATTTTCCGGAATTTATTATTCCCGGTGGGAAAAGGGAAACAGGAGAAACAGATGTAGAAACGTTACAGCGTGAAATACAAGAAGAAGTAAACTTGAAAGTTGTGAAGGCGGAATATGTAGATGAGTATGAAGATATAGCAATTTTTGAGAAAGTTCCGATTGTGGTAAAGGTATATTTATGTGAGGTAGAAGGAGAGGTAAATGTAGATAATGAAATAAAAGAGTTTTGTTGGATTGATAAAGATTATAAGAAAAACGGAATAAAAGTAGCTTCTATTTTAGAAAAATTTGTTTTACCTGAATTAATAAGGCGCAAACTGATTTGATAAGAGGAATATAGATATGAGAAATATGTTTGTATTTGACTTAGATGGAACAATAATTATAGATAATAAGATGCTGGATTCAATTCTGTATGAAACATTAAAGTCATTGGAGAAAAGAGAAGAAAAAATAGTTTTTGCTACCTCAAGATCACTGAGAGGTGTGAAAAAAGTATTGCCAAAGCACTTGTTAAATCATCCGTTAATTTTGTGCAATGGTGCGTTTGCAGTTTTAGATAATGAAGTTATAGCACAAGCAAGTATTCCAAAAGAAGTATACGAGAAAATATGTTATTATTTGGAAAAAAATAATATTCCATTTTATTTAGACATGGGAAATGAAATTTTTATTCCAAAGGATAGCAAACTCGATTTTTTTAAAATACTAAAAGAAGAGGCGAAAAACGAGAGGGTATATTATGAATGGAGTAATATAAGGGGTAAGGTATATAAAATAGGTGTGATTACAAGAATTAGTTCGGATATATTGAAAAAGATAGAAGATATTAGCGAAAAAATTAAAATTTATCAGCACACAGATAAAACAATAGATATAGTCCCAGAAAATTGTTCTAAATGGAAAATGTTACAGGAACTTGGATTGACTGCAGATGTGAAAAAGACCATAGTGTTTGGAAATGATGCCAATGATATGGAAATGATACAAAATGCAGATATAGGAGTGGCAGTATGTTCTTCTAATAAAAAACTATGTGAAGTGGCAGATATGCGAGTCTTTGATAATTCACCAGAGAGCCTAGTGAAAAAGATAGAGGATATTTATGAACTTTGGAAGTAACTAAAAAATATGTATTATGCAGATCAGAACAGATGAGATAGCGAGAACAGTAGATGATAACTACTATTCTCGCTTTTTAATTATAAAAATGAACAATATATAAAGAATAAATTTATTTTTGTTCATAGTCGAACATCCGATACGCATCATTCGGGATAAGAACGAAAGGAAAAAGACTTTTGCTCTTATCTTCAAATAGGGAGGAGGTGAACTCTATGGAGCAAGCTTCTTCCTATGATGAAGAAACAATACGACATCAATTTGATCGTAAATGTAAATTGGCTTTGCAAGGAGAAAAAATAGATTATGAAAGACATCTTTCATATCGTCAGAAACACGAAATTTTGTTTTGTGAATTACCGGAAACAGAATTTTGGAAACTTTCCACGGTAGACGAATATGCGGCAGAAAGCTATTTTCTAACAGATGAACAATTTGATGTGAAGATAAAAAATGAATTGTTGGCGAAAGCAATAGAAACGCTGACAGAAAGAAAAAAAGAAGTCATTTTTTTATCTTATTTTCAGGGAATGTCGGATGCTGCAATTGCTCGTAAGTTAAATCTTGTGAGAAGTACAGTATGTGAACATCGGACACGATCTTTAGAACTGTTGAAAAATACGATGGAGGAATATGGATATGAAAACTACAGATAAGAATGAAAAGGGCATAAATGTGTTACCGTTTGCTGTTGTTCAAAAGGCAGTGGAGGGAGATATTGTATCGATCAATAAAGTAATGAAACATTATGAGGGATACATATCTTGTTTGTCTGTACGAAAAATGTATGACGAATATGGAAATGAGTATTATTGTGTAGATGAAACCTTGCGTAGTAGATTAGAAGCAAAATTACTGAAAACAGTTTTAGGATTTAAAATGATACGCTAAAAATTCTTGGAAAATAATGAATATTGCACCTTGATAATTAAATATTCTTCCTGCAGAACATAGAAAGTAGTGGAGCCGGTAATCAGTACGCCATGACTATCGAATTTTTCAGCTTTGCGACATCATGTCATAAAGTTGAGTGATACGAGCGAGTAATATTGAGTTGCAAACAAAAATGGGAATTTTGTGCGAGGATACTATTTTTAATAATGATACTTCCGGAGAAGGCTGTCCGGTCTGAAAAGATGGTGAAAATCCAATGTGACTATATCCCGTAGTCATCTGCAGGATTATTTAAAATAATGTAGTTAAAGAAAAGGAATAAAAAATATGCAAAGAGAATCAAAAAAAGAAAAAAGGAAAAGATTAGTCAGATATAAAGAAGGCGCAGAGATGTATAGCATGGGAATGAATAAGTTTCAGGCGTTAGCAAAAGATGCTAGAGCTGTTTTAAAGATAGATCGTATGGTACTTGTTGATTTGGATATATTTGATGAGTATCTTGAAACATTTCGAGTATAGAGGATAAACGTATTTCATACAGGGGAAAGATTTTTCAGAATAATGAAAAATACACTTGATTTATGGTTAAACTAAAAGTATAATAAAGGAGAAATGAATGGAGGTGTATAGAGTGGCAAAGATGGGAAGACCAAAGTCAGCAAATCCGAAAAATACTTTGATTGGATTGAAGTTGACGGAAGAAGAAGCCACAAAATTAAAAGAATATGCGTCCAAACATGACATGACCATAACAGATGTGTTACAAAAAGGAATTGATTTGCAATATGCAATGGAAGATTCCGAAAGAAGCTAAATGTGAGAACTCTTTCCTTGAGAAAGGAGAACAATGGCATATTCAAGGAAAGATAAGAAAGGCAGGGTATTAAGAAAGGGAGAAACACAACGTAAATGTGATGGAAAATATGTGTACACATATACGGACACATTAGGTAGACGGCGGAGCATTTATTCAAAAGATATTAAGACATTAAGAGAACGTGAAGAACAGTTGATCAAAGATCAACTAGACGGTTTGGATATTTATGTTGCTGGGAGTGCAACAGTTAATTTTGTTTTTGATAGATATATTTCTACAAAATCAGAGTTAAGAGCTACAACGAGAACAAACTATAAATATATGTATGATCGTTTTGTGAGAGATGGATTTGGGAAAAAGAAAATTGCTGCTGTCAAGTTCTCAGATGTTCTACAGTTCTATCATCATTTACTGAACGATAAGAAGATACAAGTGAACACACTTGAGATTATTCAAACAGTGTTGCATCCAACCTTTCAATTAGCAGTAAGAGATAATATTATTAGAAATAATCCGAGCGATGGAGTAATGGCACAAATCAAGAAGTTGCCCGGAAGAAATCATGGTGTAAGACATGCCTTAACCTTAGAGCAACAAAGAGCTTTTATAAGATATGTTGAAGATAATGAAAAATTTGAAAACTGGGTGACCTTATTCAAGTTTTTGCTTGGTACTGGTTGCAGAATAGGCGAAGCAGTAGGAATCCGATGGGAAGACATAGATTTCAAAAAGAGGCTCATTAGCATCAATCATAGTTTGGTTTATTACAGTAGAGAATATAAAGAACATTCTATGTGTTCATTTTCTATATCGTTGCCAAAGACTGAGGCGGGTATACGGATTATCCCTATGATGGATACAGTTTATGAAGCTCTGAAAAAGGAATATGCTTTTCAAGAAGAAAATGGATTTAATGAAACAGAAATTGATGGCATGACAGGATTTATTTTCTCGAATCGCTTTGGAAATGTACATAATCCGCAAGCTATCAATAGAGCCATTAAACGTATATATGAGGCGTATAATGCTGAAGAAGTAGTAAAAGCTGCTAAAGAAAAAAGAGAGCCAATTTTAATACCACATTTTTCATGTCATCATTTGAGGCATACTTTTTGTTCTAGGTTTTGTGAAAATGAAACAAATTTAAAGGTAATTCAGTCTATCATGGGACATGCAGATATTGAAACTACGATGGACATTTATGCAGAAGTTACTGAAACAAAAAAACATGAGTCGATACAAGAGCTGGCAAGAAAATTAGATGTATTTTAGGAAAGAGTCTGATTTGGTTTTGCTGAGGAGGTACGACAAAATTTGTAAAGTACGACAGGAGTACGACAAACTAAGAAGTCTTAATCAGGTTTAAGAGTTCATAAAATAAGTGATAAAAGGCAATTCAGTGTTGCAATAAAGGAAAATAAATTATATACTATATGCTATTAATTGCAATCCCGACAATGAAGTCCCAGGGCGCTGCAAAAAATGAAGCAAACAATGCAGCACAGGCTGGCGTGACAGCATCTGCACAGCCGGTTTCCGCACAGGAAGAAACAGCACCGTCCGATGATAACAATGGCTTCTTTACCCCGAATGATAAGATTGATTTCTCTAAAGTAACAATCGAGCCGTTATTTGAAGAGCAGGTTGATTTTGATACCTTCAGCAAGTCTGATTTCAGAGCTGTAAAGGTAAAAGCGTGTGAAGCTGTTAAGAAATCCAAGAAACTGTTACAGTTTACTCTGGATGACGGAACAGGTACAGACCGCACAATATTAAGCGGAATCCATGCATTCTATGAGCCGGAAGAACTGGTAGGCAAGACACTGATCGCCATCACAAACCTTCCGCCAAGAGCTATGATGGGAATTGAATCCTGTGGTATGCTGCTTAGTGCAATCCATGAGGAAGAAGGAGAAGAAAAACTTCATCTTCTGATGGTTGATAACCACATCCCGGCTGGTGCAAAGCTGTACTAAAATTAAATATAAAATGTCTAAAACCATGATGTCAGACCGCATTTGACAACAATTTGACAACAAAATTTGGGATAATAATGAATCGTTATGAAGCATGACGAATTTCAGGTGAAAGGGCACAGGTTTGGGCAATGAAGTAAGAGCACTTCTTAGAGTTAATCTAAGAGGTGCTTTTTTGCGTTGCATATCAAAGAGGCGCCAGTGGCGCGTCTGATGATTCGGCCCTGGAAAGTTATATCCCGGCAGTCAGCTTCTGTAAAACAGCAAATCTAATTTTGGAGGAAAACATCATGGGTAAAAGTTATAAACCAATTACAAGTATGAAGGAAGTACCAGAGCAGCTTAGAAAATTACGCCGACAGTATCTGCGTTATCAACAGGCAGAGATTATTTACAGCATTTCTCATAAGAAACTTTTTGAACTCGCCAGTGATGCAGGTGCAATTTACAGAATAGATGGAACCGTATTGATTAACCGGGATATTTTTGATGACTATCTGGAGCGTTTTCATGAACCGGCAACAGGAAATGATAAGGAGAAGAAGACGGATGAGCGGTAATGTATGGATGTTTTCAGATGAAATCGATGATGAAGATCTGGAATTTATGCGCCATGATTACGTGACCTATAACATGGCGTGCGAATACTACAGACTGGGAATCAAACCCGTTGTCCGTATGGCACATGAAGCAGGGGCAGTATATAAAATTGGGAAAAAGGTGTTGATTCGAAGAAGTATATTTGAAGCATATCTGAGAGAGAAGAGAAAGATTTGATGGAGGAGAAGAACATGAGCAATCAGAGAAAAATACTACATGATGACAGGAATGGATTAGATTATGTGTTGGTAGGAGATTATTACCTGCCAGTGCTATCATTACCGGAAGAAACCAGACCGATTGGGTACTGGGGAATGCTTCGAAAAGAATATATGAAAAACTATAAATCAGGTATGTATTCTTATCTTCTGTTGACTGGGAAATTGGACAGCTATCTGGCAGATCTGAATGAACAGGCACAGGAACGCTTTGAGCTGATTGAAGCTCAGATGCGAAGTTCGGAGGGAGTTACGGAGGAACTGAAGAGACAGAATCCTATGGAATGGGTACGCCACTGCAACAATATCCGCAACCGGGTTGCTGAAATCATCAAACAGGAACTGATTTATGTATAAGGGGGATTCCAGATATGAGAAGAGAATTGATTGAAAGTTATTATGAAGAATACCAGCGGGAACTGGAAAGATTTCTTGAATCTGACCCGGAGATGTTCACTCTGGAAGCAGAAATTCATCATTACATAGAAATACTGGAACCAGTCCTCAGAGGTAACGGACAGGAGATGTGGCAGGCATTGGACAGAATTATTTCAGCAAAAAATTCCATGGAAGGGATTGTGGCAAAAGAAATGTATATTCGGGGATTCCTGGATTATGAAAGACTGGTGTGTGAAAAAGATA